>Ga0153921_1000006_pt1 | contig 304060 bp, 281 predicted proteins | sample TSNJ005MetaG_FD_104691 | JGI IMG/M metagenome (GOLD analysis project Ga0153921, IMG submission 104691) | Attine ant fungus gardens microbial communities from New Jersey, USA - TSNJ005 MetaG | ecosystem: Host-associated > Fungi > Mycelium > Unclassified | place: USA: New Jersey, Brendon T.... | reverse complement strand
CTGACTGTTAATCAGGTTGTCGCAGGTTCGAGTCCTGCCTTCGGAGCCATGGCCCCTTGGTCAAGCGGTTAAGACACCGCCCTTTCACGGCGGTAACACGGGTTCGAATCCCGTAGGGGTCATCTAATAAAGCATGTAGCATATTATTGCTATATGCTTTTTTTTTTGCAATTTTTCAAGCTATTTACTTAGTTCTTATAAAATTTTTACGTAGAATATTAGACTGCCTGTTTAAATTTGAACAAAGTATTTCATATATAAAAGATGTATGTTTTCTGACGGTATTTTTCGTGGAGAATTTAATTCTCTTCATCTAATATGAGGATAGATGGAGGAAAACGACATGAACTTACAAGAGATACGACGTTTTTTAGCACTTTATCAAATGGAACAAAATGAGTCTGAACAATGGCTAACAAATAGATTACAACAAGTTGAAAATGAAGGAGTATATATTCCTTCTACGGAAGAGCTTACTTTTGGTGCACGAGTGGCATGGCGTAATAGTAATAAATGTATTGGTAGATTATTTTGGCAATCATTACATGTTGAAGATGCACGTGATATTTTAGATGAGCATGTTATTTTTGAGAAGCTACTTCATCATATTCGTTATGCAACAAATGATGGTAAAATTCGTCCGACGATAACTGTGTTTGCATCTGGGCGAGTGAAGATTTGGAATCATCAGCTGATACGATATGCAGGTTATGAGACGGAAGCTGGCATCGTTGGTGATCCACATTCTGTGCCATTTACAAAAGTATGCGAATCACTTGGCTGGCGGGGGGAGGGCACGGCTTTTGATGTGTTACCACTCGTTATACAGGTAGATGAACGTAATCCACTGTGGTTTACAATCCCCCAAGAGGATGTATTAGAGGTTGCTATTCGCCATCCTGAGCAACAAAAAGTAGAGGAACTAGCGTTGAAATGGTATGCGGTGCCCATTATTTCAAGCATGCGCTTTCAAATGGCAGGTATTGATTTTCAAGCTGCTCCTTTTAACGGCTGGTATATGGGGACAGAAATAGGGGCACGTAATTTAGCTGATCATGATCGCTATAATATGTTACCGAAGATAGCTGAAATTTTTGGGCTCGATACAACAAGGCAGGCATCTCTTTGGCGTGATCGTGCTTTAGTTGAATTAAATATTGCAGTCCTGCATTCCTTTAAAGAGGATGGCGTCAGTATTGTTGATCATCATACCGCTGCACAACAATTTAAACTGTTTGAAGAAGCAGAGCATAAAGCTGGTCGTGACTTAACAGGCAACTGGACTTGGTTGATTCCACCATTATCGCCTGCTACAACACATATCTTTCATAAGCCCTACGACAATGTGTATAATACACCAAATTATTTTTATCAAAAACCCCCTTACTGAAGGTAAAGAGAGCTATTTGGTGCCAGGCACTCAAACATTTTTCAGTACGGCTTACTAAAAATAATTCTTGCTCACTGCTGTCGGAACGTGGTAACAGTGCTACAGGACAGTAAGACGATGACGATGTGCTGAGTGGAAGGTGAACGCCAGCACTGAAAAAAAGTGTTAGATTGATTGCAGTCAATCTAACACTTTTGTTTAATTTACATATTCATTTTTAGAAGCTCTAAACGAACAGAAGAATAGTAAAGCCGCAACGACAACAAATAGCCAACCAGCGATATTCCAGCCACCAAGTAAATCATGTAAATAGCCGAATAAAATAGGGCCGATAGCTGCAAATAAGTAGCCTAATGATTGGGCAAAACCGGATAAATCAGCTGCCTCGAATGCCGTACGTGTACGAAGTGTAAAGAACATCATAGCAAGTGAAAAGGAAGCTCCTCCTGCTAAGCCTAGCAATATCATCCACAATACCGCAAGACTAGTCCATTCCATGACAACACCTGTAAAACCTATGAAATAAAATGCTGTAAACATTAATACAAGAGGTCGCTGCGAAGTCATTTTACTTGCGATAATAGGTATCGCTAAAGCCATAGGCACTTGTGAAAATTGCATGATGGAAAACATCCAACCAGCACGATCAGCGGCGATGCCTTGCGCGATATAGATTTCAGGAATCCAAGCTGCAGTTGTATAAAATAATAATGATTGTAAACCCATAGCGCCAGTAACTGCCCAAGTAACAGGTGATTTCCACAATGGTATACGTGTTTTCGTAGAGGCTACAGCGGGTTCAGGTTTATTAGATTTTAATTGGGGAATCCAAATCAAAATTGTCAATACAACAAGAACTAGAGCAATAGCAAGTGCACCTTGCCAGCCAAGTGAAGCATTGGCTATTGGATAGCTAATACCGGCGCCAATCCCTGCCGTTAAATTCATAGACATTGTAAAAAATGCCATCAGTAAGCCTACGTGATAAGGGAATTTCAATTTTAGTAGCCCAGGTATTAGGACGTTACCAAATGAAATAGCAACACCAATTATCATTGTACCGAACACGAGTAACCCAGTTGTACCAAGTGAGCGCAACACAATCCCTAATGCTAATAAAATCGTTGATAAAAATAGTGTCAATTCAAGACCCATTTTTCGTGCAATTACTGGTGCAATGGGTGACACTAGTGCAAATGCAAGCAATGGAATGGTTGTTAGAAAGCCTGCCAGCACATTGGATATGCCAAGATCCTCCCGAATAAAGGAAATAATAGGTCCTACAACCGTTAATGGCATACGTAATGTCGAAGCAAGAAAGATTACACCGATGACTAATAAGAGCGTTGTGCCCTTCCAATTAATCTTTCTGCTAGGATAAGTAGATTCTTCGTTCGTTGTCAAAATAAGTACCTCCCTGATACAACAATTATAATTCAAGCCACTATAACACTTTAACACATTAATAAAAATAGTAGAATATTCACAAAATACGGAACATTACTCGTTTTATTGAAATGTCTTAGGTCGTATGTTAAACTAGGACACATCATAAATTTAATAATTATATGCCTCATGTTTGTATTGAGGTAGAGGTCGCGGTATTTATTAGTAAGTTAGTGGAGATGACAAGCATTAACGATGTTAGCTGAAAGGAAATATCGCCGAAGTGTGAGGGGACTTGAAAGCCTCATGCTGGGGCTGTCTCCGAAAGGAACAGAACTGTCACGTTGGACAACGTGTTGCGCTATCATTTTGAAGAAACAGAGGATTTACTTAGCCATCACAACGTTCATGTGATGGCATTTTTTTGCCTCTTATAAAAGGAAGGAAGCTTTAACGTGAGTGAGATAAAAGTTAATCAGCTCGGCAAAGCACCGGAGTTGAAAAAAGAATTAAAAAGCCGTCATATAACAATGATATCATTGGGCGGTACTATCGGAACAGGCCTATTTTTAGCAAGTGGTGGCGCTATCGCTCAGGCAGGTCCAGGCGGTGCACTTCTTGCCTATGCATTAATCGGCATTATGGTTTACTTCTTAATGACTAGCTTGGGCGAGATGGCAGCTTATATGCCGTCATCAGGGTCTTTTAGTACGTATGCAACAAAATTTGTAGATCCTGCGCTTGGTTTTGCCCTTGGCTGGAACTACTGGTATAACTGGGCAATTACAATTGCAGCCGAAATTGCAGCAGTTTCACTTATTATGAAGTACTGGTTCCCAGACAGTTCTTCAGCACTTTGGACAGTAATATTTATTGCGATTATACTAACTTTCAATTTACTTTCTGTCAAAAGCTATGGTGAAAGTGAATATTGGTTCGCAATGATAAAAGTTGCAACTGTTATTGTTTTCATTATCGTCAGCCTATTGATGATTTTTGGTATTTTAGGTGGGCAAGCACCGGTAGGGTTCACGAATTTCTTTATCAGTGATGGGCCATTCCATGGTGGCTTCCTTGCAACATTCGGTATATTTCTAGCAGCAGGCTTCTCGTTCCAAGGGACAGAGTTATTAGGAATCACTGCTGGCGAAACAGATGATCCGGGTAAAAATATTCCGAAAGCTGTTAAGTCTGTTTTTTGGCGTATTATTTTATTTTATATTTTAGCGATTGCAGCGATTGGGATGTTGATTCCATTTACGGATTCGCGCTTACTATCTGAAGATATTGCAGTCTCACCATTTACATTAGTGTTTGACCGCTTAGGCATTGCCTTTGCTGCTTCATTAATGAATGCCATTATTTTAACTGCGATGTTGTCTGCAGGTAATTCTGGTTTATATGCATCATCTCGTATGTTATGGCAATTAGCAGTAGATGGTCACGCACCTAAAATTTTCGCAAAGCTTAGCCGTCGTGGCATTCCGATTTACGCATTACTGCTAACATTAGCAGTCGGTTGCCTAGCGTTTTTAGCTTCATTCTTTGGAGATGGTGTTGTTTATATGTGGCTTCTAAACGCTTCTGGGATGTCGGGCTTTATTGCATGGCTTGGCATTGCCTTTAGTCATTATCGCTTCCGAAGAGCCTATGAAGCGCAAGGCTTAGACACGAAGTTACTACCATATAAAGCAAAGCTCTATCCTTTCGGGCCATTGTTTGCATTTACCGTATGTATGATTGTAGTAATTGGTCAAAACTATACAGCTTTCACTGGTGATTCAATTGACTGGTCTGGCGTCCTTGTTTCATATATCGGTATACCGCTGTTTATTGCCTTATGGTTAGGTTATAAAATAAAACATAAAACAAAAATGATTCCACTGGAAAAGTGCGATTTAAAAGTAGATAAGTAAAAATGTAAGCTGTCCTATTTATTGTAGGGCAGCTTTTAGTTTATGGCCGTTGAGTTCCGCTACGGGCGGACGCTTTCCACGGGCACAACGTAAGCCGCAACCTTACGCGCGGTTTGTTACGGTTTACGTACTGTGCGTTCTAACGGTAGTCTGACTTGTCTGATAAATTGTTTGAGAATTGTTTGAGTGCCTGGCACTTATGGTAAGCTATGTAAAAGAGGTGTCTAAAGATGCAAAAACGTATATTACTAGTAGAAGACGATGAAGCGATACGGGAAATGGTGGAGAAGTTTTTAATAATGGAAGGCTTTGACGTTACTGCTGTTTCAAATGGTGAAGAAGCAGTGCAAACTTGTTTAACGAAATCCTTTGATTTAATTATTTTAGACATAATGATGCCTAAACTAGATGGATTAGAAGTGTTAAAAAGGATTCGTGAAAAAGAAGCATTACCAATTATTATAATGTCAGCAAAAGATAGTGACGTTGATAAAGCATTAGGTCTTGGATTAGGAGCGGATGATTATATTGCTAAGCCATTTTCCATGTTGGAATTTTCAGCGCGCGTTAAAGCCGCCATCAGAAGGGCTACTCAATATTCAAATCCGATGGCAGAAGCGCAGGGGACAATGACAATTGGTAACTTGGTAATTGATGTCGTTAATTTTTCAGTTCACAAAGACCAACAACAGTTGAAGCTGACTTCTAAAGAGTTCGCTATTTTAAAACTATTTATAACAAACTGCAATCGGGTTTTTACTAAGCAACAAATCTATCAACTCATTTGGAATGATGAATACTATGGCGATGAAAATATTATTAATGTGCATATAAGAAGATTACGAGAAAAAATTGAAGATGATCCTTCCAATCCTCGATATATTAAAACACTTTGGGGAATTGGCTATAAATTTGAGGGCTAGCTATATGATACTTTTTCTAACAACTGTTATTCTCATTCTCATCACAATCATTATTTTTCAGGTAAAAAGAAAACGAGAGCAAAACGTTACACTGCAATACATACACACAAAACTACAAGCAATCATTAACGAACAAACGAACGAAAAAATTTTAGTTGCTACATCAAATCAAGAATTACAAACTTTACTTACTACGATTAATGCTTTGCTGGAGGATACGCACAAAATACTAGCCAAACATCGAAAAACAGAAAGTTCAATGAAAAAGATGCTTGCGAATATTTCACATGATTTAAAAACCCCGTTAACAGTTGTGCTAGGCTACACAGAAATGCTGCAACTACAGCATTCAGTAAGCGATGCAGAACGCAATCGTTTGCTTGCAGGAATCCATGTGAAAACAGAGGAAGTACTAAAGCTAATCCATACATTTTTTGATTTGGCCAAAATTGAAGCGGGTGACACAGACTACCCAATAACAAAAGTAAACGTAAATGAAATTTGCCGAAAAAATATTTTATCATTTTACGATATGGTGATGTCGGTAGGTCTTCAAATTGACATTCACATACCCGAAACACCAATTTATGCTCTAGGCAATGAGGAGGCATTAGATAGAGTATTAAACAATTTAATCGCCAATGCCATTGCATATGGGGCAGAAGGACGTGTACTTGGGCTAACAGTAAGGGCTGATACGAGCGATGTTTATATTGATGTCTGGGATTGTGGAAAAGGGATTGAAGAATATCATATAGATAGTGTCTTTGAAAGGATGTATACGCTGGAAGATTCAAGGAATAAAACATTCCAAGGTAGTGGCCTAGGTTTGACGATAACGAAGCGGCTTGTAGAAATAATGAATGGAACAATCCAACTGACAAGTATCCCTTATGAAAAGACAGTGTTTACTATTTCTTTAAAAAGAATGATGTATTAATCTAGCCCTGCCTGTAGAGCTAAAACTCTACAGGCATTTTTTCTTTTCTTAAGAAATTTGTAAGAATCAAGTAATAAAATAGAGAGTTTTGCTTCTTATAATAAAGAAAGCCACATATGAGGGAGATGGTTGCAATGGCGTACATTATAAAAACAAATCAGCTTACAAAAGTCTATGCAGGAAATGAAGTGGTTTCCTCTGTTAATATGCATGTTAAGAAGGGAGAGATTTATGGATTTTTAGGTCCAAATGGTGCAGGGAAGACGACGGTTATGAAAATGTTAACGAATTTGGTTAAACCGACAAGTGGGGATATCGAAATTTTTGGTGAAAAATTAACAAATCATTCGTACGAAGTGCTAAAGAGGATGGGCACAATTATTGAATATCCAGTTTTTTATGAAAAGTTAACTGCTAATGAAAACCTCGAATTACATTGCGAATATATGGGTTATTACAATAAAAATGAAATAGGTCATGTTTTAGATTTAGTGAAGTTAACCAATATAGAGGACAAAAAAGTAAGGGATTTTTCACTGGGGATGAAGCAACGTTTAGGTATAGCTCGTGCAATCCTGACTAAACCAGAATTGCTCATTTTAGATGAACCGATTAATGGGCTTGACCCGGTTGGTATAAGGGAGTTAAGAGAATTATTTAAAATGTTAAGTAAAGAATATGGTATTACCATTATTGTTTCTAGCCATATTTTAGCTGAAATAGAGCAAATTGCAGATACTATTGGTGTCATTAATAACGGTAAATTAATTGCTGAAGTAGCAATGGAGCAAGTAAGCCATAACCAGGCAGATTATATTGAACTAATTGTCAGTGACGGCAAAAGGGCGTCCTTCATATTAGATAGTCAATTAAAAATTGCTAATTTTAAATGTATTGACGAGCACTGTATTCGCATTTACGATTCATCTATTTCACAAAAAGTATTATCTAAAACGTTAATAGAGCACGACATTGAGATTGAAGAAATGACGAGAAAAACAAGTTCCTTAGAGGATTATTTCATGAAATTGATCAATGGAGGGAAGGTCCATGCTTAATTTAATGCGTTTAGAAATGAAGAAATACCAATTTGGTAGGTATGTGAAAGCCGCAATGATCGCCAATTTTGCTATATTAGGTTTTATGTTTATGATTTTAGTAATCTCAAAAATTGAAGGTGACCCAGGTTTAGAAAACTATCCTCTTGCTTTGACGATTATTGATTCATTTGTACGATGTGTATTTATTATCTTTGCAGCGACATTAATTGCAAAACTTATTATTGGTGAATATAAAAATAAGACCATTATCACTGCATTTATGTATCCTATCAATAGAAAAAAATTTATTGTAGCAAAGCTTGTGATTGTCGTGTTATTTACATTTAGCGCTATTATACTTTCTAATATTTTTATTACATTCATCTTCCTTATAATCAGCACAAACTTCCAGCTCGTTCAAGATACGTTGACGAATGCAATGATTATGCAACGCATTCCTGCGGTGCTTATGAATGCTGTAGCAGCTTCAGGCATGGCTCTTATTCCATTGTATTTTGGTATGAAAAAATACTCCATTCCAACAACAATCCTGTCATCACTATTGATTGTCATGGTTGTATCTTCAAATACCGGCAATTTTGCATTAAATGATATTATCATCATTCCCATTACATTAGCTATCATTGGCATAGCTGTTGCTTATTTAGCAATCCGCAACATTGAAAAAGTAGATATTTAACAACGTAACAAAGCCCCTGTGTGGAAATACCATACAGGGGCTTTAAAAGGCTTTGGGGAAGCCTGGCGAACCATATTTATTAATTATTCTCAGGTACATTAGACGTTGGGTAGACGTCTACAGTAAGCTTGGCAGGTGCCGTTAATTTAGCAAAGCTAATATACAGTAGGAAAGAAACTGCACCACCTATAATCCATGCAATATCCAGTCCATCTAACATTTTAGCAATAGGCCCTACATATAACTCCGTATTAATAAATGGAATTTGGATAAAGATCGTTAACAAATAAATAATCATTGTCGGGATATTGATTTTACCGAAAATACCATCCTTTTTGTTGAACTCATCTGGGGGATAATGTACTCTCTTTAAAACATAAAAATCAGTTAATGTAATCATACTCCATGGGATGATAAAGAATAATATAAACCCTAAGTATAATTGGAAATTAGCCATGAAATTGTCAGAGCTCCAAGTAGCAATAAGGGCAATAATAACACCAATCGCAATGGATGTAATAGTACGTAGTCTAGCAGATGTTTTAAATGTTAAGAAATTACTTGCAATCGATAAAATAATAATGCCTGCTCCATAAATATTTAAGGAGTTAATAACGAGTACACCAAGAGATAATAATAGTGCAATGATGAAACCTAATGAGCCCATATCTTTAATTTGCGCCATTACATTGCCATTAACAACCATTGTAGCAATGGCAGCACCTAAAACCATCAACCACACTGAACTAGCAAAGCTTCCAAGGTAACTATAAGTAAATACCTTTTTCGATTGGGATGGGTGAATAAATCTTGAATGGTCAGATACATAGGGACCATACGTAATTTGCCATGTAACACAGATGGAAGTCATTAATAAAAACTGGCTGAAAGAAAAAGTACCAGCATTCAAAAGCTCCATTGACACATTCATTAAAATCATAATCGATAAAATAATAAATACCGCTGTAAAGCCAATCGTATAGATTTTCATCGATTTTTGTAGTAAGCCTTGTCCAAAAATAGCGAGAAGCACCATTGGAATAAGACTAACGATAACCGTAACATTCATATTCAGACCAAGTGTTTCTTCCATGCCCTGGCCGACTAACACCGTATTGGTTGCGCCATAGCCTAAATACATAATAAGAATGATTAACATTGGCAAGATGGCACCGAAGTAGCCAAACTGTGCTCTACTTTGCACTACTTGTGGTAAGCCTGCTTTCGGACCAGTAGCAGAATGGAGTGCCATAATTGTAGCACCAATGCCGTGTCCTAATAAGATAGCAACTAATGACCACCAAAAATTTAAACCTAATACAATAGCTAATGAACCAGTTACCAGTGTTGTAGAAACTGTACTTGCGGCAAACCATGTAAAAAATAACTCTTTGGCAGTGCCATTACGCTGTTCTAAAGGAATATGTTCATAACTAATTTCCTCAATTGACGAATTGCTCATAGATACCCTCCCTCTTATTAAACATTGAAAATATAATAATAGTGTTTTAGCTTTAAACAGTAACTTTTAATGATGGCCAATAAGCAGATTGAATAGCTTTCACTTCATTGATGGCTTTCTGTTCTACTTCGTTTACAAAATCTGGATATCCTTGTGAATCTTGGAATGGATCCTCTACATCACTTTTCACGCCGCATAATTCTTCAATAATGCGTAATGTACAAAATGGAACGTACGCGTTACTATAGCCACCTTCATGGCAAAAGACGATTTTCCCATCGGTATGTTTGTTAGCTAAGTTCATCATAATTTTCGTTAATTCTGCAAAGCCTTCAGCCGTCATATTCATACGTCCTAGTGGATCGAACATGCCTGGATCTTGTCCAGCAGAAATAATAATTAGCTCTGGCTTATAGTCATTGACGATTGGTTCTACAATCGATTTAAAGGCTTCAATATAGCCGGCATTACCTGTACCTGGAGGAAGCGGGATATTTACGTTAAAACCTTTTCCGTCAGCTTCACCTACGTTTTCAGCATAGCCTGTATTATTCGGGAAGCTTAAATGCTGATGCACTGAGAAGAATAAAACGCCATCTGTGTCATAGAATGCACTTTCTGTACCATTACCATGGTGAACGTCCCAATCTAATACCATAACTCTTTCTAGATTGTATTTTTGCTTCGCGTATTTGGCAGCAATCGCTACATTATTGAAAATACAGAAGCCAATGCCCTTTGCAGCCTCCGCATGATGACCAGGTGGGCGAGTTAATGCGTAAACATTATCGGCTTCACCGTTCATCACAACATCAACAGCCTTTAAAGCACCACCAGTTGACAGTAAAGCAATTTCATAAGAGCCTCTACCGACAATAGCGTGATCTCCAGCGTCTCCACCAGTTGTATCGCTCAAATGTTTCACTTTATCTACATATTCTTTCGTATGGAACATTTCAATTTCCTCGCGTGTTGCAGAGCGTGGTTCAATTTGTTCTAATGCTTTCATTAAGCCGCAACGATTTAGTAAATTATTAATACGTCTTTTTGTTGAAGGATGTTCAACAAAGACATCTGTTTCTAAATAACCACCTGAAGGTAAATATAAAGTTCCACTACCGTTATCATGCCAGAAATAACTTTCGTCAAAAATATAGCCAGTTTTCATCATTATTCCGCCCCTTTGTTAAAAAAATAATACCTATTTACCTATTTGTTTCTTGGAATAATCCAAAGTTGAGGTGAAAATCAGTACTTAAAGTCATAAAAATACTACTTAAGGGAGATTTTTCTTAAAATGAATTTCAGTCATCTTCCTTGGGATAAAATTTAAATGAATATGGTTCATTTGTCAAACTAAATTTTTTTTAAATTAGGAAAAGTTAATTAAATTTAAAGGTGCATTAATAGGAAATTGTATTTTTTAAAAAAAGAAGTAGTTGAATTCTATTTTTGTTTCGATTACAATTTTTAAAAATTCAAGATTTTTTAGGGGGGCGCATAATGGATAAGGAAAAACGCATCGTAACCTCTGCTATTCAACTATTTAAAGAACAAGGTATCGACAAAATCAAAATAGCTGATATTGTAAAAAGGGCTGGCATAGCTCAAGGAACTTTTTATTTATACTTTCCTTCAAAAATGTCACTCATGCCTTCCATTGCCAAAGTAATGGTTGATAATATATTTGAAGCGATACAAAAAAATGTAGATGATCAAGCACCACTAATTGAGAAATTTAAACAATTAATCGATACAATATTTATGATGACGAGAGAGCATAAGGAACTTGTAGCAATCATTTATGCTGGATTGTCAGCTTCAGATTATTTGAAAGACTGGGTAAATGCGTATACACCTTACTATAATTGGTTAAAAAAAGAACTAGATGCCGCGAAGTCGAAAGGTGAAATTTTAATAGCAATTGATTCTTATTCAACGGCAAAGATGGTATTCGGGTTAATAGAGGCTGCTGCAGAACGTGCTTACTTATTTGATTCAAAAGAAGAAATGCTGGTCGATGAGGACAAAAAAGATTTATTGCAGTTCATTTGCAATGCATTAATCTTAAACAGTGCTGTTGCAAAATAAGCATCGTTATATAGTGAATTTTTGATATATTGGTGTGGAGTGGAATCGCAAAAAATATGAGTTTTCTTTATACAGTGTGCAATGAACGTGATACATACCTTCAAATGCGGAAGTGGAATTTTACTAAAGTATTGAAGTGATTTCTTTTTACACAAAAAATGAATGAAGTTCAGTCATTATAGACGGAGGGGTTTTATGGGAAGAGCTTGGTTGTATGTAGGGTTAACAAGTTTTTTTGAATTAATATGGATTTATGGCTTTAATGTGGCTTCTGATTGGTGGCACTGGCTAATTATCATCACTTTTATTGGGCTAGATTTGCATTTTTTATCAAAAGCATGCGAAAAATTACCAACCGGGACAGTGTATGCGATATTTGCAGCAATTGGCACGATGGGGACAACGTTAATGGATATTTTATTATTTAATCAAGTAGTCAGTATCGGTAAGCTACTCTTTATATTTATTTTAATTGCAGGTGTGATTGGCTTAAAAGTTGCTGATAGCGTGGAAGAGCACAAACGTGCAAAAGAGGTGATTTAGGATGGGATGGCTTTTTGTTTTATTAGCTGCTTCGAGTGAACTTGTATCGGTTATTGGTTTAAAAAAGTACAGCACCAAAAAAGGATTTATTAGCATGCTGCTTTATGTAGGAGGGTTTGCTGCGTCACTTAGCTTTTTATATAAGTCATTTGAATTTTTACAAACAAGCACAGCCTATGCAGTGTGGATAGGCATTGGTACGGCGGGAGCAGTGTTAATCAATATGGTGTTTTTTGGAGAGTCCAAAAGTAAAGGACGCCTAGCGAGTGTCTTCTGTATCATCATTGGAGTTGTAGGGTTAAAGGCACTTTCTTAAAAAACTGAAGCTGAGACAAAAGAGAAAAAGTGTTAGATTGACTGCAATCAATCTAACACTTTTTTGCTATGCCGTTGATGTTCGCTACGGCGGTGCTTTCCGCTAAGCACAGTAAGCCGCAACCCTCGCTAACGCGCAGAATGCCCTCGTCTTACGTCTTGTGCTGTTGCCGCAGGAGTCACCGCCTTCGCTACCATCAACTAGTGGGATCTCCTGAATTTTATCTATTGCAAAAGAGAGAATAGCTAATTTCCCTGTTATGTTTCAGTCAGAATTAAGCAAATAGTGTTTCCCATAATAAATAGATATTTAACGTAACGACTATTATAACGACAAACCATCCGAGAAATGTCGTAATACGGTGATTGACTAGACTACCCATAATATCCTTTTTACTTGTAAACATTACAAGCGGGATAAGCGCAAAAGCAATACCGAATGACAGAATTACTTGACTTAAAACAAGTGCATATGTTGCATTGACACCCGCTGCAATAATCGCCAACGGTGGAATCATTGTAATTGCTCGACGTAAATATAAAGGGATTTTTCGTTGAATAAAGCCTTGCATAACAACATCGCCAGCCAATGTTCCGACAGAAGAACTTGCAAGCCCCGCAATAAGAAGTCCAAGCCCGAAAGATACTGCCGCCATAGGTCCAAGAGCTTCGCGTAAGCCGTTATAAGCGATATCTAAATCCTCAACTACTAAGCCTTGTGTATGGAATACTGCTGCTGCAATAATCAGCATGCTCATATTAATCGCGCCGGCAATAATCATGGCAATAACAATATCGATAAATTCGAATCGGAAAATACGTCGTTTTTCGTTGTCATTACGGCCCACTACTCGATTTTGTGTTAAGGAAGAATGTAAATAGATAGCATGTGGCATAACCGTAGCCCCTAAAATACCTGTTGCCAGTAACAGTGAGTCAACACCATCAAATTGGGGAGTCAGCATTCCTAATGTCACTTCGCCCCAATTTGGCTGCGCTAAAAATGTTTGGAACGCAAACGCTAGCACAACAATGAGCACCATACCGGAAATACCTGCCTCAAACGCTCTAAAACCTCTGCGTTGTAGCTCTAAAATCGCAAATGAACCAATGGCTGTAATAAGTGCTGCTGGCAGCATCGGTATATCAAATAATAAGTATAGACCGAGGGCAGCACCGATAAATTCCGCAAGATCGGTTGCAATAATCACTAGTTCAGCCTGAATCCATAAAAATATAGAAGTTTTTTTAGAAAAGTTCTCCCTTGCTACTTCTGGCAAATTTTTTCCTGTTGCAATGCCGAGTTTTGCTGATAAAGATTGAATGAGTACAGCCATTAAATTGGAAAAGGCAATAACCCAAAGAAGTAAATATCCATATTGCGAGCCAGCTGTTATATTTGTAGCAAAGTTGCCTGGATCAATATAGGCAACTGCTGCAATAAATGCCGGACCTAGAAAGGGTAAAATGCGCCGCCAACCTTTGATGTCTCCATCTAAAACAGCTTGGGCTGCGGGTTTTGTAATTTGTTTATAGGCCATCTTGTTCCCTCGTTTCAAAAAGTATCGTAAATGAAATAATGTTTCCTATGGGAAAATAATAATACTACTATTCTATAGCTAGAACTGAAAAATGTGAAGATTTTTGCTCATTATTTTTTTGTAATTTATAAAAAATGCTGGTAAAAGGTAGGTTGGCCGCTGAATCGCCACGAAAACTGTGGAAATCGCCACGAAAGTGAACAGTACCGCCACGAAAGCATGCGAAACCGCCACAAAAGCACGCCAAACCACCACAAAACAACCGATTAACGCTTGTCTTTAAGACTTTGAAAAAATTTACGAAAAACCGGGCAATATCTTCTTTACTTTTTTTATTTACAGGCGTAATATGACATCATTATAAAAGTTTCAAATTTCTAAATCGCTGAAGCAACTAAACGCGGGGGACCCAATTTTGATGGATTGTGTAAACAATTCTTGGGGTGAATCTCTTTTTTAAGAGTAGGGCTACTCAGGCCCGAATCCGACAGCTAACCTCGTAAGCGTTAAGAGCAGAAAAGTTGGAGCTTGTCAGACGTTAGGACGTCTACAAGTCGTATTTAGTGATGACTTGTAGACGTTTTTTGCTGTCATCCGATACGATAAATGCCCCAGTAGATAGAAAGAGACCGATTATGCCCAGGTGTAATCGATTTAGAAAAATGAAACACACTCTATGAAACTAGAAGGTGTTAAGGATGAGATCATCATTCAAACGTTATGTTATCGGTAAACCATTGAGATCCGATGCATTAGGGGAACAAAAGCTTAGTAAAACAAAGGCACTCGCCATACTATCATCTGATGCACTGTCATCAGTTGCATACGGTCCAGAGCAAATTTTAATTGTGCTGATGACTGTCAGTACGGTAGCCTTTTGGTATTCGTTACCGATTGCGGTAGGGGTAGTAGTACTACTTATTGCACTCACTTTATCGTATCGCCAAGTTATTTTCGCCTATCCACATGGTGGTGGGGCATATGTAGTATCTCGCGAAAATTTAGGGGTAAATGCAGGTCTTGTAGCGGGAGGTTCATTACTCGTTGATTATATTTTAACGGTTGCAGTAAGTGTTTCAGCTGGGACCGATGCGATCACATCGGCATTTCCAAGTTTGCATGCTTATAATGTACCGATTGCAGTGTTTTTTGTTATTTGCTTAACGATATTAAATTTACGAGGGGTTACGGAATCAGCATCTATTTTAGCGTACCCAGTCTATTTATTTGTCGTTGTCATGTTAGTGCTTATTGGGGTTGGAATGTATAACGTAGCAACAGGGCAAGTGCCAGTTGATTTACATCCTAAAATCGACACGCCTGTTGCAGGCATTAGTTTATTTTTATTATTAAAAGCTTTTGCTTCAGGAAGCTCGGCGTTAACGGGTGTTGAAGCAATATCCAATGCAATCCCGAATTTTAAAAGCCCTGCACCGGTCAATGCAGCGAAAACGCTCTTAGCTATGGGTAGTATTTTAGCAGTGCTGTTTATTGGTATTGTAGGCTTAGCTTATTTTTACGGAGTTGCGCCAAATGCACAAGCTACGGTTGTTTCGCAAATTGCCGAAGCAAGTGTTGGACGTAATATCTTTTATTATATTGTGCAAGGAACGACAGCAATGATTTTAGTGCTTGCTGCGAATACAGGTTATTCAGCCTTTCCATTATTGGCAGTCAATTTATCGAAAGACGGCTTTATTCCGAGAATATTTCAAATTCGCGGCGACCGTCTTGGTTATTCAAATGGCATTATGATGCTTGGGTTAGCAGCGATCGTGCTTATTATATTGTTTGACGGCACAACAGAGCATTTAATTCCGCTCTATGCAGTCGGTGTGTTTATTCCATTTACATTGGCACAATCTGGTATGATGCGAAAATGGTGGCGTGAAAAGCCTAATGGTTGGATAATGAAATTTGTTATTAATACAATTGGGGCTGCGATTTCTTTTGTCGTAGCAATGATGTTCTTTATTACAAAACTTCCACAAGTATGGCCGGTATTTATCTTTTTACCGCTTATTATTTGGATGTTTCATCGCATTAAGCATCATTACAATGCCGTTGGGGAGCAATTACGACTGAGTGGAGAAACATTACCGCACGTTGATGGGAATGTCTTTATCGTGCCAGTAGCGGGTATTACGAAAGTGGTAGAAAATTCACTGCATTACGCGAAGTCCTTGCATGTAGAAAAACTCATTGCTTTTTATGTGGCATTCGATCAAGCGGATGCAAAAGCCTTTGAAGAAAAATGGAAAGCATGGCAACCAGATGTACGGCTTGTTACTTACTATTCGCCATATCGCAGTATTACGCATCCTTTGAAAAAATTTATCGATAAGGTAGAACACCAATATGCGAAAATGGGTTATCAAGTAACAGTAGTGATCCCACAATTTTTACCGAAAAAAGGGTGGCATCATATGCTACACAATCAATCAAGTCTATTAATTCGAACATCGCTGTTATTTCACAAAAATGTCGTCATTATGACAGTACCTTTCCATTTATCAAAATAATGACTAGCAAGCTCGAAAATAGTCTGATATAATCAGAACATAAATTGTAAAACACGAACGTTTACGTCAAAATAACACGTAAATACCATTAAATTCCGAAAATTTAAACTTTTTTCAGCGGTAGATCTAACCTTCTACCGAATGAAGAGAACGATTAGCTTAATACTATTTCACTCATATAATAGCGAGAATATGGCTCGTAAGTTTCTACCGATTTACCGTAAATGAATCGACTATGGGTAGCATTGTTTTAGAAATATCATACTAAGTATGTTTTTTCTATTAGTTTCGACGTTTTTGCGCTGAATGCCTTGCTCCACTCGTAGATGAATGGAATCAATGTATTTAGCGCTTTTTTTATTATTATTAAGAAAGAAGGAAAACAGCAATGAAGTTATTACACGACAAAATTAAGCAAGAAGGTAAAGTTTTATCTTCTTCTGTATTAAAAGTTGACTCTTTTTTAAACCACCAAATCGATCCACAACTTATGAAAGAGATTGGGCATGAATTTGCAAATCGCTTCTCTGATGATGTTATTACGAAAGTATTAACGATCGAGTCTTCAGGTATAGCGCCATCTGTCTTTTTAGGACTTGAAATTGGAGCACCAGTCGTATTTGCACGTAAACGCAAATCTTTAACATTATCAGATAATCTGTATTCTTCAAAAGTACATTCTTTCACTAAAAACGAAACTAATGAAATTTCAGTATCTTGTAATTTCTTAAATAAAGATGACAGCATTCTAATTGTCGACGATTTCTTAGCAAATGGTGAAGCGGTAAAAGGCTTACTTGATATTGCAGCACAAGCAGGGGCAAATGTTGTTGGTGTTGGTATCGTCATTGAAAAAGGCTTCCAAGATGGCGGAAAACTATTACGTGAACAAGGTGTGCGTGTAGAATCTTTAGCAATTGTGGATTCTTTAGAAGATGGTGAAGTAACGTTTGCCACGGAGGATCGTGCATAATGAATGCCTTTAAGTCAACAACGCTAGCAATTCAACATTTACTTGCGATGTATGCAGGTGCTATTTTAGTACCGCTTATTATCGGAGATGCTCTAGGTTTTGATTCAAAGCAAATGACTTATTTAGTAGCGATTGACATTATGATGTGTGGGATTGCTACATTACTGCAAGTGTATTCAGGCAAATTTATCGGTATCGGTTTACCGGTAGTTCTAGGTTGTACCTTTACAGCGGTTAGCCCAATTATTTTAATCGGGACAAACCCGGAACAAGGGATTACAGATATTTATGGTTCCATTATTGCATCCGGACTAATTGTCGTGGTTATCGCAGGCTTCTTCGGTAAGCTTGTGAAATTTTTCCCACCAGTTGTAACAGGTTCGGTTGTATCGATTATTGGTATTTCGTTATTACCAGTAGCATTGAACAATATGGCGGGTGGACAAGGTGCAGCAGATTTTGCATCAGGTTCGAATGTTGCTTTAGCGTTTATTACATTAGTTATTATTTTAGTTGTCTATCGCTTTACAACAGGCTTTGCTCGTGCTATTTCCATTTTAATTGGTTTAGTTGCAGGAACTGTATTAGGCGCATTTATGGGGAAAGTAGATTTCACGCCTGTGTCAGAAGCAGGTGCCTTCCATATGGTGCAACCATTCTATTTTGGTGTACCGACATTTGATGCGTCAGCGATTTTGACAATGACGCTTGTAGCAATGGTGTCATTAGTAGAATCTTCAGGTGTTTACTTTGCACTGAGCGATATTTGTAATAAAAAACTAGATTCAAAAGATTTAGCACGTGGTTATCGTTCTGAAGGTCTTGCTTCTGTTATTGGAGGTATTTTCAATGCCTTCCCATATACAACATTCTCTCAAAACGTTGGACTTACGCGTATGTCTGGTGTCAAAGATCGCAAAGTTATCTACATCACAGGTGCCTTCCTTGTAGCACTTGGTTTCCTACCAAAAATCGCAGCACTCACAACAATCATTCCAACACCAGTACTTGGTGCGGCAATGTTAGCGATGTTCGGTATGGTGATTACGCAAGGTATGGGTATGCTGGTACCAGTTATGAATGAATCAGCGGAAAACGCGATGATTGCAGCGATTGCTGTTGGTCTTGGTGTCGGTGTATCTGTTGTTCCTGGTATTTTCGATGCACTGCCAGAAAAAGTTTCTATTTTAACTTCAAATGGTATCGTCTGTGGTTCGGTAACAGCGATTATTTTAAATATTTTATTCAACATGATTGGGCCAAAGCATAAAAATGACCCGATGCATGGGTAAAAATGTATTAAACATTTTTTTGCCACCTTCTTTATCTATTAATTTAGATTAGAAGGTGGCATTTTATTTCTTTTACTATAAGGGGAACTCATCGGTATGTTTACATCACTGATTCGGTTAAATGTACTGGCTGTCCAGTCCTATTGACTGTCATGGCGTCCAACTTGTTATGATGCCGCCCAATTGGCACGACTGATGGAGAAGTCGAGACAGGGTCTTCGATAACGATACAGTCGAGTGCGAAAATATCTTTTATTAACGCATTTGAAATAACGTCAGATGGAGTACCTTCAGCGACAAGCTTGCCTTCATGTAGGGCAAAAATATAATCGGCATAACGTGCGGATAAGTTAATATCGTGCAATACCATGACAATCGTTGTACCATATTTACGATTTAAATCTGTCAGTAAATCTAAAATTTCAACTTGGTATGTTATATCTAAAAATGTTGTTGGCTCATCCAAAAATAAAATATCGGTCTGTTGCGCTAATGCCATGGCAATCCATACCCGCTGTCTTTGACCACCAGATAGTTCGTCAATATGACGATCAGCAAACTCCGTAATATTCATCATATCCATCGCTTCTGCGACCGCCGCATAATCTTTTTTTGACCACCCTTTTAAAAAGCGATGATGTGGAAATCTACCTCTACCAACTAAATCCGCAACCGTAATACCCTCGGGCACGATAGGTGATTGTGGTAATAAGCCTAGCACTTTAGCAAGTTGCTTTCCTGGCAATTTTTGAATTGGTTGTCCATCTAACATCACTTGCCCTGCAGTCGGCTTAATGAGTCGAGCCATCGTCTTCAACAACGTAGATTTCCCACAGCCATTCGCACCAATAATAATACTGATTTTATTGCTAGGAACCGTTACACTAACGTCTTGTAAAATCGTTTTATTGTCGTAACCAGCCGTAATGTGTTCTGCTCGAAATGTATGTGTTGGCTTCATATTATAAATCTCCTTTTCGATTGATACGGATTAATAAATAAATTAAATACGGTGCACCGATAATCCCCGTAATGACGCCAACAGGATATCGGGTTTCAAATGCAAACTGACCTATTATATCTGCTGCTAAAACTAAAATAACGCCAATCAAGCCTGCAGGTACGATAGTTGAAAAGCCTACACCAACCAATTTTTTTGCAATCGGACCTGCTAAAAAGGCGACAAAGGCAATGGGACCAGTAGCTGCAGTAGCCATAGCAATCATCAACACCGAACTAAGCAACAACAACAATCTCGTTTTATTCGTAGCAACGCCAAGTGATGTCGCGGCTTGCTCGCCAAGCTCTAATATTTCTAATCTATTAGCCAAAATTAGGACAATCGGTGTACAAATACAAACGGTCACCATCAAAGGATAAAGGTTTTCCATTTTCGCACCATTCAAACTACCACTTAACCAACGCATAGCAGAAGGGAGGTCATACGTATTGCCAATGACCATTAAGTAAGAAATAAAAGCATTTAACATCGCTTGAATACCGATACCAATTAAAATTAATCGACCGATGGAGAACGAGCTACCTTTTGACAATATAAAAATCACGATAGCCGTTAACAGTCCTCCTACGACAGAGGCAATCGATACGAAGGCATTACTCGCATGCAAGACAATAATGCAAAAAACAGCAGCAGCACTAGAGCCAGCTGTTATACCAATGACATTAGGGTTGGCTAACGGGTTTCGCAACATCGTTTGGAAAATGTAGCCGCCAACACCGAATGCAAAGCCTGAAAATAGGCCAACAATCATGCGGGGTAATCTAATCGTTCCTACTGCAAAAGAAGCACCTTTGACATTTTCACCTAATACTACACTGATCACATCTTTTACTGGATAAATGGTATTGCCAAGCATAAGCATCAAAACCATAAGTCCAAGCGCCAAAACTGTTAGCAAACATGTCATGAGTAAGTAACGACGTTTGCGTTTCATTCTTGAGCGATAAATCGCCATCATTGTTTCATTCATCATAGTGCACGCATTTTCGCTTTCATTGTAATTAAAATTAAAAGGGGTGCTCCGATAAAGGCTGTAACAATACCTACTTCCAGCTCACTTGGGCTTCCTAATAGCCTGCCGCACACATCAGCAATCGTTAAAATAATGGCTCCGGCGAATGCCGAAAGGGGAATAACAAAGCGGACGTCTGGACCGATAATTAAGCGAATTAAATGAGTCGCTAATAAACCGATAAAGCCGATTGGTCCAGCTAATGCTGTTGCCGCACCGCATAACAATACGCCACCAAATGAAGCGATAAGTCGTATCGTCCCCGTTTTTACACCTAAACCAGTCGCTACTTCATCTCCTAATGCAAGCGCATTTAATGCTGGCGCAGAGAAAATCGCGATACACAGTCCCACTACTAAAAACGGAATAAACAATGTGATAGTATCCCAGCTTCCTGAACCTACACTGCCAACTTGCCAAAAACGAAATTGATCCATAACTTTCGTGCGCGGAATCATCACGGCCACTACTAGTGATGATAATATAGCGCTCGTTGCCGCACCTGCTAAGACGAGCTTTATCGGTGTTGCGCCACTACTACCAAGCGAACCGACAGTAAAGACGAAAATAGCGGTAATGATAGCCCCTGTTATAGCCAGCCAAATATATTGATTTGCAGAACTAATATGTAAAAAGGCAATTCCACAAACAACAAATAAAGACGCACCCGTATTGACACCTAAAATACTTGGGTCCGCTATAGGATTGCGCGTTACAGATTGCATTAATGCACCGGAAACGCCTAAAGCTGCACCACACATAAAGCAAAAAATCGTTCGTACAATTCTTTGTCGAACAACATTTGCCTCATGAGAAGCAACTTCCGAATGGAATAGACCATCCAGAAGTTGACTCCAAGTAATCATCCGAGAACCAAATACAAGCGATGCAACGATACTAAGGCATAGCAATATGAAAAGCACAATAAGAAGCTTGCTCAAGTTACGTGGCATCAAAATTTGCTTATTTTCTGAAGCGGATGTATGCATCATGTTATTTCAGCTTTTTCGCAACATCAGAGATTAATGATAAGTACTCGTCAATTGTGTATTGAATGGATAATGGGTTTGGGTTACCTGCGGCGGCCAATGGCGTATTATCAGTAATTACGACGACTGAACCATTTTGGATTGCTGGCACTTTTCCTAAAATAGGGTCAGCTTGTAATGCAGCTAAAGTGTTGTCATCACCATAAGTGATAAAGATTTCTGCATCCTTTAAAGCATCAGCATTTTCAGCACTTAATTCAATATAGAAGCTAGATTCATCAGCAATTTGATCTTTAACGCTTTGTGGATAGTCCATCCCTAATTCCTCTAAAAACTCTCCGCGAGGATCGGCTGGCGTATAAATATAAAACTTAGATAAATCGTTTGCACTGAACGAAGCAAATGCAGCTTTTTTACCTTTTAATTCTGGGAAACTACTTGCCTTGTCAGCAATTAACTTCTCCGTATCTGCAATTAATTGCTTTCCTTCTTGTTCCATACCCATCCCTTTTGCGTTGTATAAAATTTGGTCACGCCATGAAATGACCCATGGGATTTCTGGATAGGCCACCACTGGCGCAATTTGACTTAAAGTATCGTAGTCTTCCTGTGTAATACCTGAATAGGCAGCTAAAATGACATCTGGATTTGAGTCAGCAATCGCTTCAAAATCTAAACCATCTGTATCTTGATAAATATTTGGATTTTCTTCTCCTAATTCTTTTAATTTAGCTGCTGTCCATGGCAGCATGCCGCTATCATCTTGGACACCATAGTTTGCTGCCGAGAAGCCCACTGGTACAACACCAAGAGCTAATGCGACATCGTGATTTGCCCATGCGATTGTTGCCACGCGCTCTGGTTTTTTTTCTATTATCGTTTCTCCAAATACATGCTTAATGGCAATTGGATACTGTGTTTCGGACGACTTAGTATCTGTTTTTGCTGTTGTATCTTTTGAATCTGTAGATGCTGAGCCAGACTCTTGATCTGCACATCCAGCTAAAGCAAAGGAAAGTACAGCTATTATTAACATTGTAAATAATGAAAAGTAACGCTTTTGATTCATGTTTGAATAACACTCCTACTAAATATATTTTCATTGATAATGATTATCACTATCAATGAAAATATATATTTAATACGTGCGGATGTCAATAGAATATTTTATTTATATATTATGTTTATAAAAAATTTTCAAAATGGAATATTTGGTATTATATAGGGTGAGAGGATAGTGAGTGATGAATGCTGCTTTGATGAAGCTAACAGCGCATTACGAAGGCGAGCCATTAACTATTTATATTTTGATACTTTAGTAACAGAAATAACGACATTTCTAGTTATATGTTATTCAATATGCGAAATCGCAGCAGGAGATGTTTTAACTTAAAGGGGGGCTTTTATGGCAGAGAGAGAAAGAGAAAATTTAAAAGCAAAAGAGCAAAGATATAATCCTAGGGGAGCATTAAATAGTGCAGAGGCTCAAGCCCGCACAGGTGCCCCAAGCAGTGGGTGTTTAATCAATATCGGTTCGCTTGTCATTATTATCGTAATTTTTTTATTAGTGAGAGCATGTTCAAATTAACGGTAACTGGAGGAAATCGCCGATAGAAGTCCGTGAATCGCCGGTAAACAGGGGGTAATCGGCGATAAAACCATGAGAATCGCCGATAGAAATCCACCAATCGCCGATAACTCATGGAAACAACCGCTGAGGGGGCTTCTTCCAATGTTCATGGCATTTTAGATGGTGTACTTTATACACACCCAGTGAATAATTTGATTTTAAATGGCATTACCCGCAATGTCATGCTAGCATGCGCAGATGAAATTGGCCTGAAAGTAAAAGAACATGCATTTACATTAGAGCAGTTAAAGGATATGACAGAAGTTATTGTTACATCAACCACATCTGAAATTACACCTGTTATTGAAATCGATGGCCACGTTGTCGGCACAGGGGAGCCGGGCGAATGGACACGTAAACTGCAAAAGCAATTTAATGCAAAAATTGCTGTAGTAGTTCATGTGTAATTATTTGTAGGAATTTTTTAGAGACGGTATCAATTGGATACTGTCTTTTATTTTAAGTACAAATTACATAGTTGCCAGTTGCCACAAACCGCACCAATCTATTGATGGGAATTTCGATAGAATATTTAGATAACACTTCCATTTAATTTAAATGGAATGTTTAGCGTTAAGTGAAAAGTATTTTTTCCATTAACAAAGTCCAAAACATGTTCAATTCAATTTTTTCATACTATAAGTACATGCTTAGTCTCGGAGGGGGGTTGTATGTTTTTTCTGAAGAAGGGCTTGGTCATTATAGTGGGGAGTATTTTTATATCATTAGGCATTAATCTATTTTTAACACCTTATCAAATACTAGATGGAGGCGTTGTAGGGGTAGCGCTTATTTTGTACTATTTGTATAAACTAAAAATCGGCCTGATGATTATTATTTTAAGTATCCCAATATTCGTTATTGCTTGGTTTAAATACAGAGCTTATTTCTATAATAGTGTGCATGGGTTAATTGCCTCGTCGTTTATTATTGACCTGTTAAAGCCTATAAGAAATGTCATTCAAATCGATGCGATGTATAGCGCAATATTTGGAGGGATTTTAGTTGGTTTTGGCATCGGTTTAATGCTTCGTTATCAGACAAGCACTGGTGGAACAGATCTTGTTGCACAGTTTTTAAGTGATAAAACGGGCATTAATGTCGGAATTCTTATTTTTTTTATTGATTCAATCGTTATTGTGTTTGGAGGCTTTCTGTTGTCTTCCGATACATTAATCCTTTCCATTATTACTGTATTAGTCGTGGGTATTACGACAAGTATGATCACCAGCTATGCAAAATAAAAAATAGTTTCAGTATAAACTGAAACTATAAGTAGTCGGTTATTGTTCGTTATTCATCATCCGTTTTTTGGGATAGGCGGGCTTTACTTCAGCAATTAAAATAGCGAGTAAAATTAAAACAGCGCCAATAATCATCCGGCTTGTTAGTACTTCATGTAAGAAGATGACCGATAACACCATGCCGAAAAACGATTCTGTTGAGAGTATAATGGCAGCCTTTGTAGCAGTTGTATATTGATTTGCAACGTTTTGACAAAGGTAAGCAATAGTCGTTGAAAAAATACCTAAATAAATGATTGAATAAATGGCCTCTTTTTCAAAGGTCGTTGGAATATCGCCTTGACTCACGACGACTAAAATACCTAACACAGATGCCGTTAAAAACTGAATAATCGTAAGAGCGATGGCATCTTCCTTTTGTACAAAAAGGTTTGTACAAAAAATATCAAAAGCAAAGGCAACAGCACAAGCAAGAGAGAGGGCATCTCCGATATTCATTGTGAGGGAACCTTGTAATGATAAACAACCGATTCCGACAAGTGCAATGATTGAGCCGATAATTTCATAGCCATCAATACGGCGTTTGTAGACAGCGTAGGCAATAAGCGGCACGACAATGACATTTACTGCGGTTAAAAAAGCATTTTTAGAAGGCGTCGTATATTGCAAACCGACCGTTTGAAGGGCGAAGGCAATGTATAAAATCGTTCCTAGTATAATACCTTTCCACACAACTGATTTTGTTGCTTTTTTTAATTTGTAGCCAAAAATTACAGTTAGGATAATCGAAGCTAATATAAATCTTCCTGCCATCACTTGATAAGCAGTTAAATATTCTAGTGCAACGGCAGTTATTACAAAACCACTGCCCCAAACGATAGCAGTTGTCAGTAGCATGCCATCAGCTATGTATTGTTTCATCTTTCTTCCTCCTTACTTCAATAAGAATAGCATGATAGGGAAGAAAAGAATTTGACTGTGATTCTAAACTTTCAGGCGTTTTTTTGTACTTATTCCAAAGCTTCTATTAATCTGCTATTTTGCTATGTAATAAGTACAATTTAACGGCTGCTGATAAGCGTTCATAAAATACATAATCATTATCTAATGGTGCTACTAATTGACGTATTTTTGTCATGCGATAGCGTATCGTATTTGGATGGCAAAAGTGTGCAACAGCAACTTCTTTAATATTACCTTTCTTTGCAATATAAGTGATTGCGGTCTTCAATAAATCAGTATCTACTTTTTCATCAAGTAATGGTCTTAAATAGCTGTTGACATAGTTGATAGCAAAATGAGGGTCTTTCCGATGTAATTCAATAAGCAAGCTTTCTGATCCAAGCTGTTCATAATGACAACTAGTCGTCATATCAATTTCCGCTATAATGCGAGCAAAGAAGGCTTCACGGACAGCGAGATGAAGCGCTGTTTGTGTGACATGCACTTGACTGTAGCCAATCGTGAGTTGGTCTGTCGAGATATTATACATAGTGAGCCATTCATTGAGGAAATTTTCAAAGTGAAAATGCTGTGATGGATTGGTCACGATAATAAAGATGCTATTTTTATATTTGCAAATAAGCCCTGTTTTTAATAGTAATTCTAATTGTAAAAAAGGCTGCATCCATTGTGTGTTTTTTACTGACTGCATTTGGATATTGGCGACAAATACATATTTTTCAAACGGTTTGTTTAACTGTTGTAAAAAAGAGGTGATTTGTTCATCGGACATTTCTTCTTGAATAAGACGTTTCATAATGGTTTCTAAAAAGAATGTATAATCTTGTGTTTTGGCATAAGCCATTGTTTCTAAAATAATCTTTTCAAAAAATTCATCGCCACCAAATCGTAATATCGGAAAATGATGGGCATTCGCTAAAGCGAGTACTTCCTCTGGTAAATCATTATATATAACAGGCTTATAGGCTAAGGCGCTAGCGTCCAATTGAATAAGGCTTTTCACAGCATGTAATAAATAATCGGGATGCTGTTTGGCAAATAATAAACTGCTGAGTATGACACTATTGGGCGTGAATATCGTTTCACGAACCGTTTCGATATCCGGCGAAAATTCAAAATCGAGAATTTCAACATTTTGGACAGGTTTATGTAAACCATTGCGACCTGCAACTACTGTAAAATCCTTTGTAATAGGCAATTGCAAAAAGTTTTTTACGTTCATGAGGGAATCTAGACCTTTCCAATAATTTATTATTAAGTATCGTACCATCATTTTAGGATAAATGAATATAGTAGTTGGCTTTTATTTGAAGTGAATAAAAAGAACCGCCCACGAATGGACGGTTACCTATTCTTTTAAATGTTTGCAAAAAGGTCAGGCTTTCTACTTTTTAATGGGTTTGTTTGCTCAATGGCATAGCCAACATTTAGGATACGCCCTTCTTTAAATGCTGGACCAATAATTTGTAAGCCGATTGGCAAATTACCTTTAAATCCGCATGGAACAGAAAGTGCAGGTAATCCCGTTAAGTTACTTGGCCCAGTGAAGCGAATAATATTGTCGATTAAGTCGACTTTTTCGCCATTTAAATCTGCAAAGTCATCGCCAATCGTATTGGCTACAATCGGTAATGTAGGTGTGATTAAAACATCTACTTGATTGAATATTTGCGTAAACTCTTGTTTAATTTGTCTACGTACTTGTTGCGCTTGTAAATAATCAACAGCTGAAGGTAATTCACCTAGCTCAAACAATAGACGAATATCATTACCGAAATCTTGTGGTCTCGTTTGCATATCTGAATGATGGATAGCAGATGCCTCAGATAGAGAAGTAACAAGCTCCGCCCATTCTGCATATTGCAGTGATGGAATTTTCACAACTTCCACCTTAGCCCCTTGGTCTACTAATTGTTGGATACTTGCACGAACTGCCCAATCAACATCTGAGTCTACTCTGTTAAAGAAATAATCCTCATTTACACCGATGACTAAATCTTTCACATCACCAGAAATTTGTTGTAAATAATTATCGACCGGTGCATTGACACAAGTAGGGTCTCGATGGTCGAAACCTGAAATAATCTCGAGCATAGCCGCCGCATCTTTTACCGTTTTTGTCATAGGTCCAATATGGTCTAAGCTCCAAGCAAGCGGGTAGCAGCCATATTTACTTACACGACCATGCGTTGGTTTTAAGCCGACAATACCACAAGCTGAAGAAGGAATCCGGATAGAGCCTGCTGTATCCGTTCCTAACGAGGCTACGCTTGCACCTGCCGCTACTGCTGCGCCAGAACCACCGCTAGAGCCACCTGGGATTTTATCGAGATCCCATGGGTTGCGCACAGGTCCATAATGTGGATTGTTGTTAGTAATGCCCCATGCATATTCGTGCATACTTAATTTCCCTGTGAAAATAACGCCGGCATCGCGAAGCTTTTCAACAACAGTTGCATCATAATTAGAGACGAAATCTTTATGAATTTTTGAAGACATCGTCGTGATTTTATCTTTAAAGTATAAATTATCTTTTAGTGCCAGCGGAATGCCGTGATACATGCCACGGTATTGACCATTTAATATTTCTTGCTCTGCCAATTTCGCCTGCTCTAAAGCCTCATCGCGATAGAAAGCCATATAAGCATTAATTTTTGGCTGACTTTCTTCAGCGAAGTTTAAAATTTCCTTCGTCAATTCGACGGGAGAAAGTGTTTTGTTTTCAAGTAATGGCGCCAATTCTTCTACAGATTTTAAATGTAAATCAGTTTTCAATGTGGTCACCTCCAGGAATGTTGCGAATCGCGATATCCGCATCATCAATTGCAATGCCTTCTAAATTGCTTCGAAGTGATTGCATACTTTCCCACCGTGTTTGCAGTAGTTCAAGGTGCTCAGATTTTGCTGTAATTCCTCTGTTCTCCAATAGTTGTTGAATAGACAAACTCATTTACATGATCCTCCCTTGAAAATAATTTATCTCAATAGGTTGTCCTATAAAGACCTAAGAAAAAAATAAACATCTACTAGCAATCTACAATTTTCTGAATAGAAAGAAAATACTTACTATATTTAATGATAAATAATCAAAATAATTTGTCAATAGTTCTATGTGCCAGGCACCCACACAATTCTCACACAATTTACAACTACTTCACAGCCTATTTACAATAAAAGCTTACAATGGTTAATAATAACCAATTTAAGAGGTGCAAAATGGAGTCCGTTGTGAGACAAAACGTAAAAACGAGCAGTATTTTTTTATATTTAAATCATTTATATGAACAGCATCAACACAATACTTTATATATAAAACGTTTAAAAGCACTGAAAAAAATTATGGAAGCTAAAGATTTACATACTTATTTTCAACCGATTGTAGATTTACAAACAATGCAAACAATGGGGTTTGAGGCATTAAATCGACCAACGCCTTCCGATTTATTTAGTAGTGTCGACCAATTTTATGAATTTGTAGGACAAACAGACTGCGTCTTTTTATTTGAATGCTTTTGTCGTAACCTTTCGTTGCAACGTTTCAAAGAGCGGCTTCACGGAGCGTTACAAAGTCAAGATTTTATCCTTTTTCTCAATATCCATCCGTACGTATTACTAGATAAGAAATATAACAGTGGTGAAACATTACAACTGCTAAAAGAGCTCGGCATTAAGCCACAGCAGGTCGTATTTGAGTTAACTGAGCGCAGTGCGGTGTTAGATTTCGTGGAGTTTGAACGAGTATTATCACATTATCGATCACAGGGCTATCGCATTGCAGTGGATGATATGGGTTCAGGCTATAATAGTTTAAAGACACTTGTCTATTTAAAGCCTGAATTTATTAAACTAGATCGCTCATTAATTCAATTTATCGATAAAAACTGTGAACAACAGCAACTTGTAACATTATTAATGAAGTACGCTGAACAGGCAGAAACAAAAATTATTGCAGAAGGAATAGAACGACAAGAAGAGATCGAATATTTACGAGCCATTGGCATCCACTATGCACAAGGATATGCGTTAGGGAAGCCAGCAAAAGATATTCAATTGGGGGAAATAAGGGTGGATGACGATGCAGATAGGAGAAGTCATAGAAAACGTTCCTTGTATTGATGAATTTGTGAAAAACAAAGAAGTAGATTTACTTTTTACGAGCAATCCATCATTGCGTAGTGTAGTTGTTGTACGAGATGGCAGACCAATTGGACATATTACCCGCACACATTTCTATCAAAAAATTGGTACACGATATGGATATCATTTATTTATGGGTCGACAAAATCAGCTTATTATTAAAGATGATCCCCTTATTGTAGATTGTGGGACACCAATTATTGAAGTTAGTACGGAGGCGATGGGTAGACGAGCAGAGGATTTATATGATGATGTTATTGTCATTAATAAAGAGGAATATGTGGGAGTAGTCAGTATTAGAGAACTGCTGTTAAAACTAGTAGAGACACAAGTAGCCATAGCTAGTTTTTTAAATCCGCTTACAAGCTTACCTGGCAATAAATTAATAGAAGAAAAATTAGAAGAAGCATTACAACTTGAAAAGTATAGCCTTATTTATTTTGATTTAGATCATTTCAAAACGTATAATGACACCTATGGTTTTAAAAGAGGGGATAATATTTTGCTCTATTTAACAGAGATCCTTAGTAGAAACATTACGGGAGCAAAAGACTTTTTAGGACATATCGGCGGTGATGACTTTGTAGCGATTGTTCCACATTATGAAGTGGCTGGCATTTGCACAACGATTATTGAAGAGTTTGATGCCCATATTTTTGATTTTTATGAGCTTGAAGATTTGCTTCAATTACAAGTCCCAAATAGAGTAGGCAAATTAGAGCGTTTTACTTGTACTTCATTATCTATAGCTGTTATGACAAATGAATATCAGACATTTACGTCAGTTGACCATATGTCAGATGCTGTGACACGGTTAAAAAAAGAATGTAAAAAAATATTGGGAAGCTGTTATTTAATTAATAGCAAAGAAATCTACCTCGTCCATTAATTTCATGAAGCGAAGCGGTACGAAAATACTGTAATGCATTAAAGAGACCTACCTCATCCAAAATATGAGGTAGGTTTTTTTAGTTAAACATTCATGAATAATTTTAATAAGCGCTCCAGCCTGCATCGGCTGCTAAAGCTACGCCATTAATAAGAGCGGAATCTTCTGAAGCTAAAAATAGGGCGATATTGGCAATATCCGCAACTTGACCTGCTTTTGGCATAAGTTGAACACCACGCACAGATTGTTCCATACCGAATGGGTCCACATTGGTCATTGTCGCTGCGAAACCAGTTTCTACATGTGCTGGTGCAATAGCATTGCAACGGATATTTTGCGGACCGTAGTGAGAGGCGATGTTTTTTGTCATCCCGACAACAGCATGTTTAGCGGTTGTGTAAGCAAGTCCACCGCGACCACCTGTTAATCCAGCAATAGAAGCCATATTCACAATCGTGCCGCCGCCATTTTCGATAAAGATCGGTAATACTTGTCGGATTGCACGCATCACACCGTTCACATTAATATCCATAACACGCTGCCAAACAGCATCTTCTACATTTGCAGCTGCTTGCATATTGTCACCAACTCCAGCGTTATTGACTAAAATATCTATACGACCAAAATGAGCTACCGTATTAGCAATCATTTTTTGGATATCCTCTTCTATAGCGACATTTACTTTAACACCAAATGCTTCAAATCCAGCATCATTAAATTCAGTAACGGTTGCATTCAGTGCGTCCTCATTGAAGTCAGCAATAACCACCTTTGCACCTTGTTGTGCATATGTGCGTGCAATTTCTTTACCGATTCCTGCACCACTACCTGTAATAATCGCCACTTTATTTTGTAATTTTGCCATGAACATACTCTCCTCCCAAATACAAGTATACTATTAAACTAATATGATTGTATTCCTTTTCAGTAGTTTAATCAAACTAAATAAACCGCTTACATTTTTAAAATTATTAATCTTAATAAAACATACTTGAATAATAGGTATTATAGGTATATAATTCGATTTACATTTAATAAAACAACTTAGGGGGCCTTCTATTGTCAACTTTACAAGTCATTCTGAACGTAGCACTGTTACTTGTGGGCGTTGGAATTTTAGTTATTATGAACAAAAAACACGTGAAATTCTCAAATCGTGTTTTTGCTGGTTTAGGCTTAGGTATTGCACTTGGTCTAGGACTGCAATTATTTTACGGTATTGATTCGGAAGTATTGGCCGAAACAACGCCTTGGTACAACATTATTGGTACTGGTTATGTGAAATTGCTTCAAATGGTGGCAATGCCATTAGTATTTATCTCTATTTTAATTGCCTTTACGAAAATGACGATTGGCAAAAATTTTGGGAAAATGGCTGCATTGATTTTAGCAATTTTAATTGGTACTACAGCTGTATCTGCAGGAGTAGGGATTCTGTCAGCAACAATTTTTGATTTAGATGCTACACAAATTATGCATGGTGACGCAGAAACAGAGCGTGGGGCATACTTAGAAGAAAAAACAACAAGCATGGCTGCACCGGATTTACCAACGCAAATTATCGAATTGTTCCCGGCAAACCCATTCCTTGATTTAACAGGTGCTCGTTCAACATCGACAATTGCCGTAGTTATATTTGCAGCATTTTTAGGTTTTGCTTATTTACGTGTTGCGCGTAAAGATGAAGAGATGGCCGCTACTATTAAAAAAGGTATAGATGGTTTGCATGCTTTAATCATGGGTGTTGTAACGATTGTGTTACGTTTAACTCCGTTCGGTATTTTAGCAATTATGGCACGTACAGTCGCGACATCTGACTTTGGGGCGATTTACAACTTAGGTAAATTTGTTATTGCTTCTTATGTTGCATTAATTATTATGTTCCTTGTACATTTATTAATTCTTTCATTAAGTGGTTTAAATCCATTTACGTATGTGAAAAAATCGCTTGAAACATTATTATTTGCCTTCACTTCACGTTCAAGTGCTGGAACTTTACCAATGAACATTAATACACAAACAGGAAGACTAGGTGTGCCAGAAGGGATAGCAAACTTCGCAGGTTCATTTGGTTTATCGATTGGTCAAAATGGTTGTGCGGGTGTTTATCCTGCGATGTTGGCTATTATGATTGCACCGACTGTTGGTATTAATCCGTTAGATCCTGTCTTCATCATTACTGTAATTGCAGTAGTGGCGATTAGTTCGTTTGGTGTAGCGGGTGTTGGTGGTGGTGCAACATTTGCAGCGATTCTTGTCCTATCAGCACTTCATTTACCAGTTGCTCTTGCCGGAATTTTAATTTCAGTTGAGCCGTTAATCGATATGGGACGTACTGCATTAAACGTAAGTGGTTCAATGACAGCAGGTGTTACAACAGCACGAGTAACGAAAGAATTGGATACAGAAGTATATAACAATAAAGCAGTTGGTGCACAAGTGGCTGACTTATAGGCTTTATTATGATGGAAATAGTATGCTAAGCGGATGCTTAGTATACTATTTTTTTGCGTTGAACAAGGAAGAGATCTGAAGAGGAAAGGGATATCAGTTTAAGCTTGTAGTGGCCTTTTAAAGCGTAATAATCTACTGCACATACCGCTAAATATAATAGAAGCCATTACGTGTCTAGCGCGTCACCAGTCGCGTTTTTGCGTTAAGTTAATTGTTCTGAAAATTCAAAATTGTTCGGGTGCCTGGCACTCCAAAAAGGCTCTCAAAAAAAGAGTACGGGGATGTATTTCGTTCCCGTACTCTTGTTATTGTGCACAAAGGCTTTATTAGCATCTTTAATGCAACTTAATAAGTATTTTTAATATTATCAGCACTTTTAGCTGTGTCATCAACGTACTTCGCGATTGTGTGGTTGTCAGCTGTAATGCTTTCAATTGATGCATTCATTTGTTGCAATGTTGCAGTAGCTTCCTCAATAATCGCTGCAAAATCATTTGTCGATGTATCAACACTTTGGCTATTTACAGCTACTTCATTTGATAATTGCTCAAATTCATTAAACTGCGTTTTTAATGAATGTAATATTTCGCTTAATTGAATGAAGTTTGCATTAACTAACTTTGTTGACTCCACGCTTTGATGTAATGTATCACTACTCTTTTGCATATTAACCTGTGCTAATTTATTTGTTGTATTAACATCAGTTAAATTCTCTGTGATTTTGACTGTAATATTATTCGTTAAATCAGCAAGGTTTCTTATTTCTTGTGCTACGACAGAGAATCCTTTTCCGGCATCTCCAGCACGAGCCGCTTCAATAGAAGCATTTAATGCTAATAGGTTTGTTTGCTCCGTAATTTGTTGGATATCGTTAGCAAACTGATTTGTTTCTTCTATTTTTTCAGTTAAAGCTTTGAAGTTTTCGCTTAAGTTCGCAATAACATCCTGAAGACTATTCATCTCTGTAGTTAAATGATGAACTTTATTATGGCCTTCATCTGCTAGGTTGCTAGATTGCACAGAATCATCTATTAAACGAACCGTTATTTCGTTCATAGAATGGATGGCAGCCAGGTTATTTTGCGCACTGTCTGCTATTTTAGAAATTTGTTCACTTTGTAGCATACTGCCTGTTGAAACTTCATTCATCGCTATTTGAATTTCCTCTTGCGATCTTAAACTAAACTGAACTTTCTCGTTAATTTTACCAATGCTATCAGCAATAACATCGATTTCTCGCTCTAGATGCATTTTATGTTCTTCTTTTAACTTCGCATCGGCTTCGGCTGTTTCGCTATACTCTTGTAATTTTTTAAATTGATTTTGATTCATACGAATTAATATTGTTAATAGAAAACCAACAAAAAGATAAATGATAACAAAAGAACTTATATTTGCGGCATAGGGCTTAAATTCAGGTGAAGGGAAAAGATAAACTAGGATAAGTGTTACTAAACCTAAAGCATAACCAACACCGAAAATTTTGTTGTTAAATTGCACAGCAGCAAATACTGCGAAGAAAAATATCGATAGTGCTGTAGATAATTGACCGCCATGAATCATTACTAAACAGATATTAAATATATTCATAACGATAACGATTAAGTAAGGGAATGCAATTTCTTTCTTATAACGATTACTAATTATGTATATCAATGGATAAAAAATAATTTGTGCGCTATAGAAAAGGATAATCCAAATATCTGGCTTTAAAGAAAATGTACCAATTAGACCTAAAATAGTAGAAGCTAAATAAGTGAAGAGCATGAGTTTGTTCTTATTTTTTAAGTCTATTAATTTTAATTGCTCAATCATATTGCACTGAAGACCTCCTGTAAAATTATTATATTAAAATAGTAATTAATCACTAATAAAGGAAATAATTTACCTTTAAATTAATGGTTAAGATTGATTATATTAATTTTACTAGTAAGTAGTAAAGACTTATTTTCAATTTTTTTCTATGTTAGTTATAACTACCTACTTAAAAAGTGAGAAAAATAGCCAAAAATACTTTCGTGTAGATAGAAAAAAATACGCTGTCAAGTACTTTTTCTTCCGAAAATGAATTTTCTGTGAAATTAATTAATTTAATATTAAACAGTTTAATGGTAAAATAAATTATAGGTCACAGAAGTTTCACATTTATTGGAGGTGTTTGCGTGGGGCGAAAACAAGATAAAGTCTAGTTTCATGCGGTTTTAGAGGTGAATTAATCAACTGCGTTATTGCTTGCAGAAACATAAAAAGTAAGCTATCGCAGGTTTATATAAAAAGAGTGTATAAGCATTTTGATATAGTCGGTGCGCAAGGATTCCACTTCATTTAAATCAATTTTCAAGGAAACCGTAAATTCTTTTTATAAAGTAGATCCAACTTAATTATTGTGCATATAGCTTATGCTATTGGCGCAAGTTAAGTAAAGCAAGTATACAACAATATGTTTTTTTTATCATTACGTTATTGCTAAATTACAGCCAGATGGCGAAATTTGGCGTTTCGTGTAAAATAAATTTTTTTAAATAAAAGGAGAAATAGGGAAATGAGTGCTAATAAGAAAAAGTTTCACTTTGCATGGCTAGTGTTAATCGGTTTATGTATTACAGTTGGACTAGCTAAATCTGGACTAAACAGTTCAGCAGGTTTATTCTTACCATCAGTATCAAAAGACATTGGTGTAGGTCTAGGGAATTTAACGTTATATCTAAGTATTTCATCGATCGTAACAATGATCTTCTTACCAATCGGTGGTAAGTTAATGGCCAAGTACGATACACGTATTTTACTTGTTGTTGCAATTATTTTACAAGCAGGTTCTTTCGCTCTATTCGGTATGATGAGTTCTGTATGGGGCTGGTATATCCTTGCGATTCCTCTAGCTGTTGGTGGTGTATTAATCACAGTTTTAGCAGGTCCAGTATTAGTTAACCAATGGTTTAAACAACGCAGTGGTTTAGCTTTAGGTATTATTACTGCTTCAGGTGGTTTAATTGGAGCTTTCTCTTCTCCTATAATTGGTAACTTAATTGCTAACCAAGGTTGGAGAAGTGCTTATATTATGGTAGGTGTTGCAGCTATCGTAATTATTGTTCCAACAATTATTTTCTTATTAAGAAAATCACCTCAAGAAAAAGGGTTACTACCTTATGGTGCTGAAGATAACAATGCTGAGAAAGCAGTAGAAAAAGATACTAGCAATTCTGGTATTGCATTCGCAGATGCTAAAAAATCATTAGCATTTTCATTATTACTGTTGTTCTTCTTTATTATTACATCTGTTGCAAGTTTCTCAATTCACATTCCAACATACCTTGTGAATCAAGGCTTTAGTGTTAAATTTGCTGGTAATGTTATGTCTGCTTTAATGGTCGGCGTACTTTTAGGTTCTATTCTGTTTGGTTATTTAATCGATAAAATCGGACCAAAAATTACGACAATTATCGCGATGGTAATCGGATTAGTTGCTATGTTATTATTGTTATTCTTTGTACAAAGTACAATTGCAATCGTAGTGGCTGTTGGCTTATTTGGTTTCGTATCAGCTTGTATCGGAACATTAGCTCCTGCTATTACTGCTGCATTATTCGGTAATAAAGATTACAGTCAAATCTATTCAACGGTATCTATCGGTTTGGCAGTAGCAGGTATTATTGCACTACCAGCATATGGCTACATTTTTGACTTTACAGGAAGCTACACGCCTGTATTATGGATCATTGTGATCATGTTAGTTATTAATATTATTGCTGTACTAGTTGCTTTCGGCAATAAAGAAAAAATGGTGAAAAACGGTTTATGGAAATAAGCCACCCTCATTTTAATAAATGATTAAATTAAACTACACCCCACTTGTTGGACAAGCGGAGGTGTAGTTTTTTGTTATTGGAAGGGTTTCATTGAGTATTACTTTCTAAATCGTAAAAATCCACTGCGCTTTCCGCGGGCACGACGTAAGCCACAACCGTCGCTGTCGCGCCGCCTGTTGTGTCATACGTTGCGTGCGTTCCCGCAGGAGTCTTCGTGGATTTTTACTTAGTTATACCTTACACAATAAGCCTTGCTAATACGGTACAAAGTAGATACTTCCTTATTAGATTGCTATTTGGCATAGTTTTGGATGGTCGATAGATATCGGAAAAAATCCACTGCGCTTACCGCGGGCACGACGTAAGCCACAACCGTCGTCGTACGTTGCCTGAGTTCCCGCAGGAGTCTTTGTGGATTTTTACTTAGAGTTCCACTTAAACAATTTTTACGTAAAAATCTTTACCATTAATAATATCTGTAAATTCAATATTATAGTGAGCTTTATAGTAGTCATAAATATTTCGAGCTAAACCGGAGTGTCCATTTAAATAAGTACCTTTTTTAATTTCTTTTCGTGGGTTGTGGAAATCAAAATATAAGCGTGAATCGTGGCACATTGAGTTTAAAATAGCTTTAAACTCTTGTTCCTCAATATGAATCCCTCGAGTATACTGGCACTCTCTACGATACGTATCATGTGAGACATTCACTGGAGAAGGCTCTAGAATCATTTCGATTTTTCTATTCAAATGTCAACAGCTCCTTTCAACTATCATTCCTTATACTATTTCTTCTATTATAGAATTGTCAGAAAATTATATCAATATTAAACTGTCGTAAAGATTTTACATACTTTACTTCGTAGGGAGGAATTCGTTAACCTACCAATCCTGCTGTTGCATTTCCTCTGCAATTACTTGAAGATCATAGGAGTTAATAGTTAGAACCATATAGTCGTTGTTTTCCATATATTTTTCGGCCAAGCGCTTGATATATTTCGGGGAGCCTTCATTTTCTTCATCATAGACGAGCAGTAAACCGTCCGTGTTTTGAATAATAAATTTGTCTTTCTCCGTAAATTGCCAAGGCGCTTCATACGGTTTTTTCGTGACACTCGTTACAAAGTCTGCCTGTGCTACAAGTGACTGATATTTTTCTTGTTTCATTTCTTGCCAGTTCTTATCTTGCTCTAAAAATGGTGTGATGATGGAAAATTTTAAGTCAGGAAATTCTTCCTTCAACGTTAAGACTACCTCGGCAGCCCATGTTTCCACGCCTTGCTGACCACTAATAATAACCCATTCTAACCCTTCATCTAATAAAATTCTCAAGCGGTTTTCTAAAGCTTTTTTAATAATAGGGACTCCTGGATGTTTGTCATTAAAAATCCCTAGTTCATGTGGTTTATAGCCTGTAATAATTATTCGCTGTAACACTAAAAAGCCCCCTAAGCTGTTTTTGTATTTACAGTATACAGCAGGGGGCGTTTGAAAACGAATAACAGATGGGGTCGAGAGGGGGCTAAATGAACGTTTGTCTAGGCGCTTTTGATTTTATGGGTATTGTGCAAGATAAGGTAGATAAACCTTTCAGATTGAGGTAAGATGCCTTCTAAAGCTTTTGCTGTAGCTGGCAACGCTATTGACGCAAAAAAGTGTTAGATTGATTGCAATCAATCTAACACTTTTTCTCGTTATTTTTTACATGGCTCTGATGGTTGTTCCACTTTGACATAGCGCCATAGACTATTGGCGATATCACGTGCTTCAGCTGCATGTTCTGTTCCGACAAATGCTTTTCTGAAAGGCGTTAGTAGCGATTCAATAATAAAGAGCTTTGGTTTTGACTTTTGAAGTTCTTCTAGAAGGAATGTAGCAAACTCAAAACCTTCAATCGTTTCGTTCTCTGCTAGTCCTTTTATAAAGCCCTGCAATTGTTCGATTACGACTTCTTTGCTTACGTGTTGATAATTAATAACGTTTTGTATCGCATTAATCATTTCGGAGCTAATGAGCACTTCTTTTGATTCAAGCATAGTAGGTATAATAACGCTTATATTGCGTAATGCTACTCGTACAATTGCTTCGCGGTTTAAATATTTATAGTCAGCTATCAACACTGCACGTAAAGAAATATTAATCATCCCGAACGTTTGAACAGCACACTCATAGCTCAGTGGTCTAATTTCTTCACCAAACACTTGGACAAGTCGATTTGCAAGCCACTCTAACTCTTGGAAATGGTAATTTAACAGAATTTTTTTAAGTTCACTGTCCCGTGAATGGAAAATCGATTCAAAAATTTGTACTAGGTTGTGCTCACGATTAACATGCATCAAGACAGCAACCTGCTGTGTTAATATTTCTAAATCTGTAGGATCTTTTCCGTAAAGAAGCTCATGTCGACGATTGCTTGCTTCCTCACGACCTTCATCTAAAATGGCGATTAAGCATTCGTTTTTGGAAACAAAATGATTATAAAAAGTACCCTTTGAAACTTTGGCTGCACTAATAATATCGTTAATGGAAGTATCTAAAAAGCCTTTGGCTGTAAATAGCTCCCGAGCTGCATTGATAATTTGTCTTTTTCTTTTGTTCATAACCTCACCTTTTTAAATTATTATACTCGTATTCTACAATGTAAACGCTTATATATCAACGTTTTAAAATTTTTTAATCTTAATTCTTGAAAAAAGTAGACTGCAAGTATAAAATAAGTTTTATCGCAAAACAACAAGGAAGAAAGAAAGAGGGATATAAATGAATAATGACTTAACAATGAAAAAGCCCCCTTATGGCATGATCGCCATTTTGTTCGTGGGTGCTTTTGTTGCTTTTCTTAACAACACATTGTTAAATGTTGCATTGCCAACAATCATGAAAGATTTTGGTATTACGTATGCACAAGTACAATGGCTTGCAACGGGTTATATGCTTGTAAGTGGTATTTTAGTACCTGCTTCAGCATTTTTCGTGACACGCTTTAAAAATAGACATTTATTTATTGCTGCAATGTCTATCTTTACAATAGGTACAATTATGGCTGGCTTTGCTCCAACCTTTACTATGTTACTTGTAGGACGTATGGTGCAAGCGGCAGGGGCTGCTAGTATGTCACCGTTATTAATGAACGTAATGTTGACTAGCTTCCCGAAAGAAAAACGTGGAGCGGCAATGGGCGTATTCGGTCTAGTTATGATTGCTGCACCGGCGATTGGCCCAACATTATCAGGGTATATTGTTGAACATCATGATTGGCGTATGCTATTCCAAATGATTATACCGTTTGCAATTATTAGTCTGCTATTTGGTATTTGGAAATTAGATAACGTAATGGAAACACGTAAAGTGCACTTAGATGTTCCTTCCGTATTATTATCAACAATTGCGTTTGGTGGTATTTTATACGGTTTCAGTACTGCAGGTGACAAAGGATGGTCTAGTCCTTTGGTTTACGGTACGATTATCGTCGGGTTTATTTCTTTAATTATTTTCGTCATTAAACAATTACGTATGGAACAACCTTTACTAGAGTTACGTATTTATAAATACCCAATGTTTGCTCTAGCGTCTGGTATTTCAGTTATTGTTTCAATGGCAATGTTCTCTGGCATGATTTTAACGCCTGCCTATGTGCAATCAATTCGCGGTATTGAACCATTTGAAGCTGGTTTAATGATGCTTCCTGGTGCACTTGCAATGGGGATTATGTCTCCAATCACGGGTAAACTTTTCGATAAATTTGGACCAAGAATTTTAGCTATTACAGGTTTAACAATCACAACAATTGCAACATTTGGTTTAACAAAATTAGCACTAGATTCTAGTTATACATTTATCGTATCGATGTATACAATTCGTATGTTAGGTATGTCAATGGTAATGATGCCTATTATGACGAATGGTTTAAATCAATTACCACAAATGATGAATCCGCATGGTACAGCGATCAACAATACATTACAACAAGTAGCTGGGGCTATTGGTAGTGCGGTTTTAGTTACATTAATGAATAACCGTACAAAATCAACAGCAGCAGACTTAATCGCGGAAGCTAAGGAGAAAGCAGCACAATCAGGTGTTGTACCGACAGCAGAGCAAATGCAACAAATGCAAGAACAAATTATGCAAAATGCATTATTAGATGGTATTACACATTCCTTCTTAATCGCGGCATTCCTGACAGTGTTTGCATTAATACTTGCGTTCTTCTTAAAACGTGTAAAAGTTGAAAGTGCAGCAGCTACAATGGACTTGAAAAAACCTACAAATTAAAATAAAGACAAAAGAATCCCACCGATAAAGCTCATCGGTGGGATTTTTATTAATAAGAATTGTTTGAGTGCCTGACACTTTTCGGGTGTTTAAATAGAGAAAATCCACTGCATTTTCCTGTGCACAAGGTTAGCCGCAACCATCATTAGTGCTTGGTTTGCGGGGCATTGTGCATTGTTGGGAAGGTTGCGGTGGATTTTTCGTAAAATTTCTAAATTGTTTGAGTGACTGGCACTCAAACAATTTAGTTGTCTTTTTTAAAGAGGGCTCCTGGCCAAAATGCGTATTTGCCGAGTACTGTTGTAATGGCTGGAACTAATAATGGTCGAACGATAAATGTATCGAGTAAAATACCGATTGCTGTCACGACACCAAATTGGACTAATACTTGAATTGGTAATGTAGCAAGCACCGCGAAAGTACCTGCTAAAATAAGCCCTGCAGATGTGATCACGCTACCTGTATGCACTACGCCTTCTTCAACCGCTGTTAAATGATCCTTCGTTTTGCGTTTCTTCCAAATCTCTGAAATCATAAAGATATTATAATCCTCACCAAGAGCCACTAAGAATACAAAGGCATATAGCGGAATAGAGCCTGAAATGGCCTCTGCGCCCATAATATGATGCAAAATAAGCCATCCTGCACCAAGTGCACCGAAATACGAAATAATAACTGTAGCAAGCAAATAAACAGTAGCTGTTACGGAACGTAAATAGACAAATAATAAAACCGCTATTAAAGCAATCATTGTCGGCATGATGACCGATTCATCACGCTCCGTCACTTGTTTTGTATCATATTGACTTGCTGTTTCGCCGCCAATCCAAACGTGTGTATCGGCGTTTTTTATGCCGGCATCTTTAAGTAACTGCACAACTTCTTCTTTTAATTCTGGAATATGATCTAAAGATTCTTGTGCATATGGGTTTGCATTAAATGTTAACTCGTATAATTGAATGGAATTGTTTTTCGTACCAATTTGTACATCAGAAACATTATCAATATATGAAATGTTTGTAAGCTGTTGTTGTAAATTCACATCATTACCTTGTGTATCAATCACTAGCTGTACAGGTGCTAATTCACCAGGTGAAAAATTCTCTTCTATTAAAGTAAAGCCTTCACGGGACGGCATATCTTCTGGGAATGAAGATAATAAGTCGAATGTATATTGGATGCGTGGTACAAAGGCTGCTAAGCCACCAAGGAGCAAGACAGTGACTGCAATAACAATCCATGGCTTGTGCGTTACAAAGCGCCCAATTTTATGACTCACTTTATGTGAAGATTTGTGCTGTTTTTTGCCCTTAGCTTTTGCCATTTCCTCTGTACGAGGCGTGAATGGGAAAAAGGCTACTCGCCCTATAATTACGAGAATAGCTGGCAAGACAACTAGTGCTGCAATCCCCATGATTAGTACACCAAAGCTAAATGGCACTGCGAAGCGTTGGAAAGAACCATAATGGGCAAGACTAAGAGTAGCAAGACCAATAACAACTGTTAAGGCACTCATCATAATAGCGCCACCGGATTCTTTTACAGCAAGTTTCATTGCTGTCGCCTTATCCTCAACGGTAAATAAAATTTCTCGATATTTAGAAATTAAAAATAAACAATAGTCTGTTCCTGCACCAAATAGTAAAACGGTCATAATGGAAACAGCTTGTGAATCTTTATCAATCCATCCTTGCTCTGCAAAGAAACCGAGCGTTGGGCTAATGACACCATAAGCAAGCCCTACAACGATTAATGGGATAATTGCAAGTAATGGAGAACGATAAATTAAAATTAATAACACTAATACAAGAAGTACTGTCGCGACCATTAATTTCACATCAGCTTGTGAAAATAAGCTAACGGCATCTGTTGCAATGCCGACAGGGCCAGAATAACGAACATGGAGCGCATCGCTAGATAAATCTTTATCCAATTGCACATTATTGGCATCCATTGTTTTCGTTAATGTATCTAGACTTTCCTGTAAAGCATCTGTTGAAGCATCTTTTTCAAAAAATACAGGTGTAACAATAGTAGAACCATTGTCAGATGTAGATGCTGCAAATGCTTGTGGAGGCATTTGATCATATGGTGGAACTAAAGTTTGTTTATCTAAAGGATTGGCATTAAGTTCTGCATAAACCTTTTGAATGGCGTTAAAATCATCGTTTGTAAGTCCACTTTCTCTATGCCAAACGAGTAATAATGGTGTACCTGCATCGTTAGGGAATTCATCAGCAATAATTGCTGCTGCTTGCTCGGACATTTCAGTGTCAGGTAAATTTTTACCCGATTCACTGTCAATACTATTAATCTGCGGCCAAGCAAATGACAGGACAAGGACAAGTAAAACCCAGCATCCTAGTGCTAGAAAGCGTCCTTTTTTATTTGCCACCATTGAGCCCCATTGCTCAAGTGGGTGTTTTTTCATGAGAAAACCTCCGTTTCTTGTAATGTATATCAATTATATATACTAGAAGGTTAATTAATCAATAAAGAAGTTTTGATATGTTATAATATGATGAAAAGAAACACATTATAAGGAGGCGAACTTGTTGAAACAATCACCGCGTGTTCTAGGAAGACCTCGCCATGATGACAAGGCTAAACCTACAAAAGATATTGTCTTAGAAACAGCGACAATGCTCTTTATTAAAGAAGGCTATAAAAACGTGTCAATGGATGATGTTGCGAAAGCCTGCAATGTTACAAAAGCCACCATCTATTACTACTACCCAACTAAAGGTGAGTTATATACATCGGCATTAGTTGCAATGATGCAAAGAATTAGGGTGCATATTGAGCGGATTTTAGAACAGCCCATGCCATTCAAAAAACGATTGGAACAACTTGTTGAAGTCCATTTATCGGCAACCGTTGATATAGATATGAAGAACTTTATGCGAGAAGCGACAATTAATTTATCAAATGCTCAATTAAAAAAAGTTCATGCATCAGAGAATGAAATGTATAAAACGATTGAGCAGACGATGCAACGGGAAATGGAAAAAGGGACAATCCGCGAGGGGAATGCAGAATTTTTTGCTCATACGTTTATGGCATTAATGTCCGTTGGCTATTTTAAAGATGGCGAAGGAAAAAGGCTGTTTCAAACAGTTAATGAAGCGGCAAAAGAGATTATTAATTTCTTTTGGTTATCAGTCGAAAAGTGAGAAAAATTGTAGGTAATAACATTTTTTAAAGCGTCCTTGCAGAAAATTTCAGTTGATAAACTTTCATTATTTTCCAAAACAAACAAAAAAAGCGCGCTGACAGCCAAAAATGGTTTACAAATAAACTATTTTTTAAAGATTGTGCTGTAGTTGATTGAAATAATGCGCAAACAGTCTTATAATGGATGTTGTAATATCACCAAGATAAGAGATAAGGATGGAATTGTGATGCGCTTTGTGCAAAATGGAGAATATGTAACAAATCATGAAATTCGCTTTCCAGCCCTTGTGACTGGTGAATGTAAGATAATCCGCTGTAAGGACTGTTAAGAGATCGCTTAATGGTCTTTTTTACATGGAGGCAATATAAAATATAGTATTAGTGACGGCAAAGGAGAGTTCAAAAATGTCAGAAACGAATAACCAAGCACAGTCTGAACAATTAACTGTGAGTCAAGAACAATTAGATGTACTAGACCAACTATTAAAGCCTGAGGTACAAGAATCTCTAACAACTTTAGTGGAGCAATTACCGAAGCTAACTGAAATGATGACGTTATTAACAAAATCATATGAGTTTGCTCAAGCAGTTGCATCTGATGATGTATTAAAAAGCGATACTGTTGGTGCTGTAACAGAAATGGCTGCACCAGTAGTAGGATCAGCTAAACAACTTGCAGCTACTGCTATTGAAGCAAAAGATCGCGCTTCTGAAAGCCGCGAAGTAATCGGTTTATTCGGTCTTGTAAAAATGATCAAAGACCCACAAGTTCAAAATGTTTTCCGTTTTGTAAATGCATTTTTACAAGTAAACGCTGAACGTAAATCTAAATAAGACACGAGATATATTCAATTTGTAAGGACGGAGGATTAATTAATCATGTCAAAAGAAATCGTCATCTTAGGTGCTGGTTACGCGGGTGTATTAACTGCATTAACAGCACGTAAGTATTTATCAGCTGATGAAGCTAAAATCACTGTAGTAAACCAATTCCCAACGCACCAAATCATCACTGAACTTCACCGTTTAGCTGGTGGTACTATTGCAGAAGGTGCAGTAGCTTTACCGCTTAAAAAAATCTTTAAAGGTTTAGATATTGATTTACAAATCGCTAAAGTAACTAAATTCAATGTAGACACTAAAAAGGTTGACCTAGATAATGGTTACACTTTAAATTATGATACATTAGTGGTTTCTTTAGGTAGCCAAACTGGTTTCTTCGGTATCCCAGGATTAGAAGAAAACTCAATGGTACTTAAATCTGTTAACGATGCAAACAAAATTAACCGACACATCGAAGATCGCATTAAAGCATATGCACAATCAAAAGACGAAGCAGATGCAACAATCGTTATCGGTGGTGGCGGTTTAACAGGTGTTGAGCTTGTTGGTGAAATCGTGGACAACTTCCCGAAAATCGCTGCACAACACGGTGTAAACTTTGCAGATCTTAAAATTAAACTTGTTGAAGCTGGTCCGAAAATCTTACCAGTACTTCCAGATGTACTAATTGAACGTGCAACTGAAAGTTTAGCAAAACGTGGTGTTGAATTTATCACAGGTACGCCAGTAACAGGTGTTGAAGGTAACGTAATTTCACTTAAAGACCGTGAGCCAATCGTTGCCAATACATTTATCTGGACTGGTGGTGTAGCTGCACTTCCAATCGTAGCTGAATCAGGTCTTGCTGCTGACCGTGGCAAAGCAACAATCAACGAATTCTTACAATCTACATCTCACGAAGATGTATTTGTAATCGGAGATGCTTCTGTTGCATTACCAGCTGACGGTGGACGTCCACTTTACGCACCAACTGCACAAGTTGCATGGCAAATGGGCGAATGCGCTGGTTACAACTTATTCGCACAATACAAAAACCAAGAGATGAAAACATTCTCTGCAGTTAACTCTGGTACACTTGCAAGCTTAGGTCGTAAAGATGCAGTTGCTACTATTGGAGCTAGCAATACACAACTTAAAGGTCTTCCAGCAACACTTATGAAAGAAGCGTCTAACATTCGCTATCTTACACATATTAAAGCGCTATTCGGCTTAGTATATTAAGCATAATGAAACCCTTACAACTAATTACAGGTTGTAAGGGTTTTTTTATAGGCTTCAATTAGATTTGGATATGTAAAAAAATTGTGTAAAATTAAAGTGACTAACTCTAATCTACGCTAGGGCTAGTTAATATTAAAATGGTATAAATAACAACAAATAAGTAGGTGAAGTAAATTATGGATAATAAGTATAAATTATTAGGTGCTTTATGTATAATAATCCCTATTTTATCTGCAATATACATTCTACTAAACAGTGATATTTTAGTACCAAAAGGTTATAATTTAGCAATTGATGGATATGTAATATCTAGAAATTTAATGATTATTTTTTTATTATATTTACTATCTAAATTAGGATATTTCCTTTATTCGCAATTAAAACAAGACTAGCCAGTAGCTAGAAGAAATTATTATAAACTATTTGAAAGTAGAAAATAAGGATATCAAAGATTTATTAAGCAAGGGGACAATAAATATAATATGGAAAAAAGACGGCAAAGAGAAGAGTAAAACATTTACTATTGGAGAGACGATCACTTTTGCTAATGGCTAGATTAAAATGTCCCGTAATATATTATTTTACCCTTCTTATTGTAATATTATTTTTGAAGATAAGTTTTGAGCTCCGACAATATTGTCTGACAGGTGATAATGGACTCAACTGTATTATTAGCAATTTCGAGTGAATGATTGGCATTTTCTGCAATCGTCAGCTGATGGGAAGCAAGTTGCTGCATCCTTTCCTCGGAGAAATGCGGGTCAGCAGTTCCAATAGCTATAAAGGCTCGTTGATTTGCTAAGTTTTGCATAACATGTTCAAACGATAGCGGCGGTGTTAATAGAATATAGCGAGAGGGTAGGGAGGTCTCCTGCGGTATGTAATAGTCAGAAATCGGCAATGTTCCGAGCGATTTTCCGATGTAGACAGCTTCTTTGTAGGCGTTCGATTGTAAATAATATGTCACGATAGAATTCACACTGTGATAAACCATTTCTGAGATAGCTTTTGCTGGTTGGTTAAACTGATGTTGTTCAAATGTATAACAAACTTGAACAACATCATAGCCTAATTCAAGCATTAACGAAGTAGCATAATGCAGTAGTGGTTTGTCATAGTTGTACCCTGTACCAGCGAACATAAAGCAAATTTTATCACTGTTCATATTAAAAAAATTGTAAGCGATATCGTTGTAAGTTTCTTTACTAGGTTTGATGGTCATCAAAATCCCTCCTAATCCAAAAGTATTAAATTAATTAACTAACTGTTTTCAGGAAAATATAGTTATAATTTTACTATAACAGGGAGGAGGGGATTTATGAAGGCTGTGACGATAAATGCTTTTGGACCGCCGTCAGTATTAACTGTTGTAGATTGTCCAACACCAATGATTTCAGAAGGGGAAGTGCTCATCCGCACGTCCTATACAAGTGTAAACTTTGCTGATATAAAAAATCGAACAGGCAATAAAGCAAAAGCTAATTTTCCTATGATACTTGGTTTAGATGTAGCTGGTGTTATAGAAGAGGTATATGATGATAGCTGTGGATTTAGCAAGGGAGACCATGTCATTGCCTTTCCTAAAAACGGTGCGTATGCACAATATGTTGTCGCGAATGAACAGCTCGTCTTCCGCATACCAAATGGTGTACCTCTTGAAAAAGTTGCGGCGATACCGACTGTTTTATTTTTATCCTATATGCTAACACATCGGATTACACAAATTGGTGCTGAAGATAGTGTGTTAATTCATGCTGCATCAGGTGGCGTTGGCACAATGCTGATACAAATGGCGAAAAGACTAGGGGCTAAAAAAATTATTGGTACTGTAAGCAATATTGAGAAAGCGCCGATTGCGTATGAGCTAGGCGCACACCATGTAGTGACGTATGGAGATTTTAGTACGAAAGTGAATGACTATACGGACGGTCATGGTGTCGATGTGATCTTTGACTCGATTGCCGGAACGGTTACACGAGAAAGTTTTAACTGTTTAGCTCCGTTTGGTACGCTTGTACAGTTTGGTAATAGTAGCGGTGAAGTGGGCCCTATCAAAACGTCTGATTTACATAGCAGCTGCCGTAATGTAAAAGGTTTTAGTTTAGGGACGACTCGAGCATTAAAACCAGAACTGTTACAACAAGTCGCTCCGGACGTTTTTACATTATTGCAGGATGAAAGTTTCCAAGTGCCCATTGCTGCCGTGTTTAGCTTAGAAGACATGGAAAAGGCACATGACTTGATGGAGAGTCGTCAGCATCAAGGGAAGATACTAATTAAAATTGTGTGAGAATTGTGTGAGTGCCTGGCACTATTTTAGTTTTTCGTATATTCTTCTTTTTCGGTATAGCATAATGCCAGTCTCAGCGACATCTTGCATCATGCCTTTATTGGCATAGGCGCCGAAAATCATGCCTGCAACCGGAACCATTTGGAATAGCTTTTTCCAGCCCATTTGATCGCGATATGTGAAAAATACTTCCTGCCAACCTTGAAGTTGCGAAATCATCTTTTCAGATACGTTATTATTGCTATGCATGGAGGAAAGTTCTTCTAAAATCGCTTCTTTGCCAACAATATCAGCTGACGTAAATTGTAGACATTTCACAATGAAAATACGTTCCATTTTATCATTCGGGTCATAGCCATGGATAATTGCAATTTCTTGTAATGTTTTTAAAGCCATTCCTAAAATAAAAGGAATATCAATGGCCAATGTAAAAATACCACCAAACCCCGTAGAAGCGCCTTGTACTGTTGCCAATTTTACACGTTCTTTTTGAAGCTTGTCACTCAGTGCAATCATTTCCTCTAAAGGGATGTTACCGATATCAGCGATGGTAAAAATATTTTGTTCCGAAGAGTTTTTACGGATTTTTTGAATCATCGCCTGTTCATTGATTAAATATTTACCACCTGATTGAATATAGCTTCCGAGCTCATCGACAAGTAAAGCTAGTTTTTGTTGAATAAAGGTGGGGGTCATCTTATCTAAAATTTTAAATGGTATACGCCCTAATCTTTCCCAAAACCACAGACCTTTTTGATCTTTTTCCCACGCTTCAATTTCTTGTAAATAGGTGATTAATTGCTCCTGATTCTCCATTTATCTAGTCCCCTTGTAAGTACATTTAATTACAATACGTAAACTAGTTTAAAAAGTTTCAAGACGACACAACTCTATTGCCAGACTGATGCAAGTAAGGCAATGCCTGCATCAATTTGCTCAAGTGATAATCCGCCATAGCCTATAATAATCATGCCATGTTCAGTAGGTAGTTGAAATGAAGTAGAACAAGGATAGACGTTGATGCCTACTGCATGTGCACGGTGAATGGCATCGTGTTCAGCTAATCTTTTTGGCAATTTCACAATAATATGTAGACCAGCATGCTCACCGATAATTTCAAATTCATCAGAGAAATAACTACGAATAGCTGCGAGTAAAGTCTGCTGTTTTTTGCGATAAATCGTGCGCATTTTTGCTAAATGTTTATCGAATAAACGTTGCGATAAAAAGTCTGCTATCACAAGCTGATCCATTTTTGAGACGACTGATTTTTGTTCTTGATAGAAGCAGTTAAAAGGCTCTACAAGAGACTTAGGCAAAATCATATAGCTAATTCGTAACGATGGAAGTAATGTTTTTGAAAACGTTCCAAAGTAAATGACCCGCTGTAGTTGGTCCATGTTCGCAAGAGAAGGGATGGGAAGCCCCTTATAACGAAATTCAGAATCATAATCGTCCTCAATAATAAAAGCATCATTGGATGTCGCCCATTGAAGTAGTGCTAGTCGACGTTCAATGGATAGTACCATGCCAAGTGGAAATTGATGAGCTGGTGTTGTGTATAACATGTGCATAGCTTTATTAGGTACGGTAATTCCTGAGTTATCCACAGGAATAGGGTGTGTTGGTAAACCACATTGCTGTAAAGTTACTCGTACTCGTTTAAAGCCCGGTTCTTCTAAACCGACTTGAGTTTGAGGCCCGAAGAAATGGCATAGCGCCAGCAGTTGGCTTTGTGTGCCGCTGTAGACAAATACTTGTGATGGTTCACAAATAACCCCTCTGGAACGCCCAACATAGTGGGCAATTTCTTGGCGTAAAGCACTTTCTCCTTGCCATAGGCCTGTTGATAAAACATCCACAGTGAAATGTTTTTTCAACAGCTTATGGTAGGCTTTCAATGGAAAGGCGGCTTTATCCACATGACCATTACTAAAATCAAACTTCACCGTATTGTCGTTTGTGGATAACAAGACTACATTTTTGCTTTCAGACTGCTGAAGCCATTCTAATTCAAATGGTGCTATAAAATAGCCTGAGCGTTCTTTACTATAAATATAACCTTCTGCAAGTAATTGCTCATATGCCTCTTTAATTGTATGGACACTGACATTTAATGTTGTGGCAAGTGAGCGCTTTGAAGGTAATTGTTCGTGTGCTAAAAGTTTCTTCGAAAGTATAGCTTGTTTAATGTTTTCGTAAACCTGTACATATTTAGGTAAATGTCCTGAAAACGAAATAGCAATTTCCATCATCTAGCAACTCCTTGGTATGGTCAGAAATTTAAAAATTGGTACTACCTATCATATCAAAATTCCCGTTTAATAATGAAAAAGGAGTGAAGGATCTATGGAATTTAGTGCTTTAGAAAATGATATCGTATTATTAAGACCACTAGCAAAAGAAGATGTAGAAGAATTACTTGTAGCAGGCAGTTATCCAGAAATTTGGCCGTATCTATCCACAGTGATAGAAAAAGAAGCGGATGTGCATAACTTTGTGGAAAAAGCATTGTCCAAAAAAGAAAAAATGGAGGAATTTCCGTTTGTTATTGTGGATAAACATTCAGGTGAAATTATAGGTTCAACGCGTTATATGGATATCGATTGTAAGCATAAACGTCTGGAAATAGGGACGACATGGCTTACCCCTGCATGTTGGCGAAGTGCGGTGAATACGAATTGTAAATATTTATTACTTAGCTATTGTTTTGAAGTACTTTGTCTACAACGAGTACAAATCAAAACGGATCATGAAAATATACGTTCCCAAAAGGCAATCGAACGGATAGGCGCAACGAAAGAGGGGATTTTGCGTAATCATATGGTACGCAAAGATGGTTCGACTCGGCATACGGTTATGTATAGTATAACAATTGAAGAATGGCTAGAAGTAAAGGCGCAGATTGAGAGCTTGTTGCTACGGAAGTAACTTAAAAATGCAATAGATATTCTTGTTACTTATTAAAAATGAGTAAAAAAATGGATGTTTACTAGTCTAATAAGCTAGTTTTTGTTAAATGATGTGTTAGCTTTTTTATTCAAGGGTAGATACCATAAAATCTATTTTTGAAAAGTGGGGGACTAGTATGTTAAAGCCGAAATTAACATTGCGACAAATTTACGGTGATAATGCTGTGTATACACCTCGTACGCCATATAGCGATAATCCGTGGATGATGGATGATTGCCATAAGCTCGATGCATTAACAGCAAGGGAAGTCGCCATTGCGGATATTCCGGTTTTAGTGCATCGGGCGACACAAACAGCGAAAGCTAAAAAACTACATGAATTAGCAGGTTTAGCTTGGGTGGAGCAACCTTATACTTACGAAACACAAGAAGAATATTTAGCACAATTAGATGCATGGTGTGAAGAAGGGAAAACGATTGTTTGTCAGTATTTACATGACGCCGAGCATATGAGCCGTCATTGTTATTGGATGGATGCCGCCAAGTTTAATGAGCTCAATACGAAAGCGTATATTGACCACTTGATTGACAGCAAATACGTCCCGAGCCGTTTAAATATTGAACTATATAGATTATCCGATGCGATGAAAAATTGGAAGCCACCTGTTGTGCTCAAGCCAGGAGATGATTCGCCTACTTCTGGTGGATATGGCGTCATCATTTGCCAAAATCAAGAGGAGTTAACAGAGGGTTTACGTCAATTTCGAATGAATGGAACGGAAAGTATTATTATTGAAGAGCTTTTACAGGCAAAAGATAATTATAGTTGTCAGTTCGTTTATAGTGAAGAACTTGGTATACAGTATTTAGGTGCTTCTCAACAAATGACAGATGACAATGGCATTTATGAAGGGAATGTTATTGTAGAAAAAGTACCAGAAAAAGTGATTGAAGTAGGACGTCATATTATGGAGCGCGGTGTAGCAGAAGGCTTTGTTGGTGTTGCTGGTTTTGATTTAATCGTAACTGAGGCTGGAGATGTGCAGGCCATTGATTTGAACTTCCGCCAAAATGGTTCGACATCTATGTTAATGTTCCATGAAGCACTAGGTAAACCGGTTAATAAATTTGCTACCTATGCCTCAAAAGATGTGAAGGACAATGAATCATTCTATCAAAAAATTGAACAATATATTAAACAAGGTGTTCTATTTCCATTAGCGTATTATGATGGCGACTACTTTGACAATAAAGGAGAATCGCGATTTGTTGGTGTTTGGTATGCAGACACATTAGATGAAATCGAAGAGCTCGAACAGCAATTGCTGTAATGAAAATTGTGTGAGTGCCTGGCACTAGTCTTCCAAGGACACAAAGTAAGCCGCAACCCCCGCTGTTACGCGTTTTGTTGCGGCTTACTTTCGTGCGCCCACGTGGGGCAAGTCGTAAATTGTGTGAGTGCCTGGCACTTAATCTACCATTCTTTTTTTGTAGATCAATCCAGTGACCAGCCAAGCTGCTGCCGACCAAGCGATAATAGTTAGGATAGGAACAATGTAGTCCATCGAAGAGTAATTACCTTCCAATGCGTCTGCTAAAAGGATTAGTTGAGCACTTGGAAGCCACTTTGCGACGTCTAACACTGGATAGACAGAAGCCAATGTTAAAGCGAATGGTCCGAATGAGAAAATAAACATTACAGGCAAAACGATAATAGATGCTTCCATAATGGTTTTGGCAAATAAGCCACATAATGTTCCTAAAGCGATATAGAAAACACTCGATAGTAATAGGGCGATAGCTAATATGAAAAGATTAGCGGGCTCATAACCTACAAGGAAAATCGATAAACTTACAATAACAATCGTTACAATAAAGACGAACAAGCTTTTACCTATTAAAATATCTCCTAGTGAAGCGGGGGATAGCATTAAACTTCGGAGCGTATTTTTCTCTTTTTCTTCGGCAATTAAGCAACATTGTACATAAGCTGTTACGACTGCAAAAACTAAATTTATAGGCAAAAAATAAGCGTCAATATCATTCGTGCCCATTTTGTTGTACGCAAAAGCTAAAATAAGAGGTAAGAAAACCATAACAGAAACAGCATAATTTCTTGAGAATTCCTTATAATCCTTCATAAAAATCGCCTGAATACGAGCTATAGATATATTCATATTAAATCACTCCCTGTTATTTGCATAAAAATATCGCCTAAAGTCGGTTCGTTTGTGTAAATACGTGCAACGGCATTAGATTGCATCCAATCATATAGTTTCTGCGCATCATGTGCACCATTTTTTATCGTTTCACATTGACCATTTGTCAATTCTACTGTTAAAGTTTCATCCCCAAATTCCTTTTTTAACTGCTTAGGAGAACCAATTGCACGAATTTTTCCTTGATGTAAAAAGGCAACACGATCACAAAGTATTTCTGCCTCGCTCATATCATGTGTTGTTAAAAAAATGGTTGTTCCCAGGTCATTTAATTTTCGTAAGCCATTATAAATATGCTGTGTATTGACGGGATCGAGTGCGGAAGTGGGCTCATCTAAAAATAATAATTCAGGTTTATGCATAATGGCACGAGCTAGTGTAACACGTTGAATCATGCCTTTAGATAGTTGACTAACTTTCTTTTTACGCGCTGCATAAAGATTAACAAAATCCAAAGCCTCTTTTACTGCTGTATTAGGTAAATGATATAAGCTACTATATAGTAATAAATTTTCTTCTATTGAAAGCCGTGTATATAACCCACTATTATCAGTTAAAATGCCAAAGCGCTGGCGATTTTGACTGGACTTCATTTCACTAGCAGGTTGATTAAATAATGAAACATGTCCTGCAGTTTTTTCCGTTTGCGCCGTTAAAATTTTAATAGTCGTCGTTTTTCCAGAGCCGCTCGGACCAAGGAAACCAAATATTTCACCTTTTTTAATAGTGAAAGAAACATCCTGTAAAGCCGTCTCCCTATTAAAGACCTTTTTTAAATGTTGTACATCAATAACTGTCTCCATGTGTAAACCTCCTGTGGTTGTTGATATCTTCACTTTAAGGCACGATGGAGAAAGAGACATTAAATTACAGCTGAAAGGCGGAAAAATAAGCTTCACTGGAGATATATTGTGCTGACAGGAGTCGTTTATTTCCTGGGAAATCTACTATATTCCGAGTATTTCTTTTAAATCTGCTAGTTTATTTTTCGACAAAGGAACTACCGTTTTTTCATTACTATTTAAAGTCAGACTGTAGCTATTGCGGGTCCAAGTAATGATTTCACGTACTTTTTGAAGGTTGACGATATAGGACCGATGACTTCTGAAAAAGCCGAATGGTGTCAATTTTTGCTCTAAGTCAGTTAATGATAATGTGCACGGATAGGATTCACCAGCTACATAGACGAACACGTTTCCTTCCACACTTTCGATATAGTCAATTTCAGGTGGGTTAAACAAAATCATTTTGTCATTCTTTTTTGTTGGAATTTTATCGAGTCTAATCGCCACATTTTCACTTGTTGAAGAGTGTGCCTCAGCGTCTTCCTCTTTAAAATCGAGTGGATGCAGACCTATAGCGTCCAATCTATATATTTCGCTGCACGAAATGATTAAGTCCTCCACATTATTAGAAAGTAAAAGTATCGATTTCCCTTGTTTTTGCAGTGTAATTAATAATTGTTGTACGCTCTGCTTGGAAAATTCATCGAGATTTTGAAAGGGCTCCTCAATAATTTGATTTTGTGCAGTATTAAGATATGTATAGAGCAGTTTTAATCGCTGCTTCTCACCATTTTGGAGCTTACTTATTTTCGTGTTTTTTTGTTCGGCAAGTGATAATAGCTTTAAAATGTCATCCTTGCTATTTAAAGGGACTGCAAAAAGCTTTAAACAAAATTGAATATATTCCATAACTGTCAGCCGCTCATATAATGCATTTTCTCGCACATGACTATATGAATGGGGTTGCTTCAAAAACCACTGCATTAATGGCTGAATTTTTGCGACGTCTGTATAAATGCCAATTATACTAGCCGACTGTAATGGAAGCTGGAAACTAGGGTAAATAATATTTCCTGCTTCGCTATATGTCTCGATTACAATATTACATTGAGTCATCCTAAGTCCTCCTGTGAGCTGCCGCTGCGTAAAAAACGCAACATTTCAGAATGTGCCTGCATATAACTTTGTTGACAAAAATTTATATTGTTTTCATCCATAAAACCGTGTTGACCGGCAAATTGACTTATTTGAACATAAGGCACAATCTCCATTGCATATTTGAATTCATTGACATCAAAGCTTTTCTCTTTACTTGGCAATATAACAAGTGTCGGACATTTGGGCTTTACATCAACGTATTGATGAATTCTTGAACCGTAAATGCAAATAATGCGATCTATTGGACATGTAGACAGCCTCCAAGCTAATGTGGCACCAACACTAAACCCTATTAAAACTACTTCATGATAGTGATTTTTTGCTTCTAGTAGGAGAGCCGTTAGCTTTTGAAGGGGTTTATTAAAGCCGATTTCTTGCATGAAATAGTCATAAGCTTCTTTTTCCTGATTATATGTAAATACTTTTCCGTTTTGATAAAGTGAAATGCATTCTACGCTTGTCGTCGAATCGCTATATGTGAGTGCTTGTTTTTTTATAAAATCATTCATACCGTAAATTTCATGTAAAATGAAAACTTTTCTGTTCATTGCTATCTCCTATATCTTTTTCCATTAGTGTAACAAAAAGTAATAGAAGCGTACATTTTCTGTTTTTTTTATAGCGATTAGAAACCTATAAGTAATGGACATAGCTTTTTCTTTTTTGGACAACCTAATTAAGAAATAATAGCATGAGGTGATGATCATGATTGTGGAGAGGTCGTCCGATTGGCAAGAAGGATTCATGAGCAGGTTAGAAAATCTAGAAAATTGGCATAGTTGGACTTTGTACAACATGAACTATGAAATTGTGAAAATGAATTTAATTCCGGAATTTACTGGTTTACAAGCACCTAAATTTTTACCGAAGCTAACACCACTTGCCCATCAGCTAGAAGCAGCTCAAACCGTTATAGAACAAATGAATGGTAAAGCGATACTAGCAGACGAGGTGGGGCTTGGTAAAACCATTGAAGCAGGCTTAATATTAAAGGAATATTTGATCCGGGGGCTCGTAAAAAAGGCACTCATTTTAGCACCGGCATCGCTTATTAATCAATGGATGGAAGAATTAAATCAAAAATTCCACATTCCTGCCATCGCTTATAAAAAAAATTGCCCTATTGAGCGTTACGATATTGTTATTATGAGCATGGATACTGCAAAAAAAAGCCCACATAAAGAACTTATTTATGCGCAAGATTATGACATGATTATTATTGACGAGGCCCATAAGTTAAAAAATCATAAAACCCAAATTTACGAATTTGTACAAGGGTTGAAAAAGAAGTTTTGCTTATTATTAACGGCTACGCCGATTCAAAATGATGTTTTCGAGCTTTATTATTTAATTTCATTGCTTAAACCTGGACATCTCGGAAATTATGAAACATTCCAATCTGCCTTTTCTGCAAGTAAGCATGACTTACAGCACGATGACTATTTAAAGGAACTAGTCAATCAGGTGATGGTACGAAATCGAAGGGAAGATACAGGCATTGAGTGGACAAAGCGCCGAGTTCAAATTGTGCCAATTCATTTTAGCCCGGAAGAAATGGAAGTCTACCAATTACTTGGTTCCCTTACAGCAACAGCCTCGTTCTCATTAATTACGTTGCAAAAAGAAATGTGCAGTAGCAAAGAAGCAACCGCATTAACGTTATCCAATATGCTTGAAAATAGTGAAGAACGGGAAGAATTAGAAGCCATTCTAGCAAAGGTTATGGCATTAGAAGTAAATTCTAAGGCTGTTAAGACACTTGAAATTATCGAACAGGCTAAGGATAAAGTCATTATTTTTACAGAATACCGTGCAACCCAAATATATTTACAGTGGTATTTACATTCACATGGCATTACGAGTGTGCTGTTTAATGGTAAGTTCAATAAAAATAAGCGTGATTACATGAAGCACTTGTTTAAAGAAAAAGCGCAAGTACTAATTGCCACAGAAGCAGGTGGGGAAGGGATAAACTTGCAATTTTGCCACCATGTCATTAACTACGATTTGCCTTGGAACCCAATGAAGCTGGAACAACGCATAGGTCGTGTTCACCGTTTAGGACAAGAACATGATGTCCACATTTATAATCTTGCAGTAGAAGACACAATTGAAAAAGATATTTTGGCATTGCTGCACACAAAAATTGATGTTTTTGAAAAGGTAGTAGGAGACTTGGATGCGATTTTAACGAATTTCAAAAAATCCGTTTAACTTGTTTAAGTTCTCTGCTCCAAATAAAAACGGAAGCAAGCACTGGCGGATGTCACAGATGAAAAGAGCAGCTTATTTAGCAGTCTCGAAGTCAAGCTGGATGGCAATTTCGCCAAGGCGTCATGATATTGTAAGGGGAGAGGGGCATGTATCCACAACAGGTTCACAATTATTTACGACAATTTTTCTTAGAAAATGAATGTAATATGGTATACGAGGATGAGCATTACTTAACAGTACAATTAACAATTGCAATCGATAAAAGAATTATGAATCGCCCTTTTTACTGGCAATACGTAGAAGCTACGAATGGCGAACCGAACCCTGCACAAGTGACCTTTATTACAGATCAAAATGCATTGGCAGGGAAAATTCTTGGAGAAGTTGTGCATTTTGGGTCACCGCGGCTCAATCAATTGTTTCAAGCAACGAGAGAACTAGGTGCCTTTGTTCAAATGTTTCAAAAAGTTGATGCGGGAGCAGGGCAAGTGATGCTGACCCCTTGGCTTGGAGTAAACTATAAAGTATCGTATTGCTGCGATCGAACGAAAGAAATGCTGTATTCTTTTGGCATAAACCTACTGACGGGTACGATAAACGATCATTTCCATGAAAAGATCAATAAAATGGAGTGGGATGTTACGCAGTCAGAAGATGCATTTTATGTACAATATATCATTAAACCTGCACGAGCACTTCAACGATTGGATGAAGCGATAGATGCAATTATTCAACAGGATGACCATACATGGGCTGAACAAGCGAAAAAGAGATGGCAACGAGCTCAACGCGTATTGGATTATTTTTATGAAGATGTGGAAGAGAAACCGGAATGTTACGAAGTGGAAAAATTGGCTTTAGAAGAACAGTATGATGCCAAAATTAAGATTGAAATTGTCAATGGTGGATTATTTTATATGAGATAACAATGAGTAAGCCGCAACGATTGCTAGTGCGAATCGTTGCGGCTTACGTTTTATGCTGTTCTTAAAGACTGTTTATTCGTTTTCAACAATATTTTGTAATTGCGCGAGCTTATTATCCCAAAATAAATGAAAGTATTGTAACCAATCTTCAATTTCTTTTAAGCGATCGATGTGTAACGTATATATTTTTTCTCGGCCCTTTTTTTGGGCAGATACAAGATTGGCTTGCTCTAATATGTGTAAATGTTTGACGACAGCTGTGCGGCTAATTGTAAAATGCTCTGAAATAACAGCAATAGGTTTATCGCTTGCTGCTAGTAGTTGCAGTACATGACGTCTTGTTGGATCAGCAATTGCTTGGAAAACATCATATTTTTCCGCGAGCTGTGTCATTATGCTTCTACAAACTCTTTTAATTTTTTGCCTACAAGCATCGTCCAACCGCCGTCCATATTCTTTTGAACAGCATCCGCAGGCATGTTTGCCTTTGGAATAATATGAGAAGCTTCTTTCCAGCCACCGTGCGTCAGTGTGAACTCCGTTTGTTCGCCAACTTGCTTTAATTCAAATGTCACAAACCAACCATCTGTATCCCATGCAAAACGTACAAAATGCGGTGCTTCTACTTTTTCTACTTTACATGGCGAAGGTCCAAATGGAGATTGTAATGTAAATTCATGTCCTTCTAGGGGTTTAAAATCATTAGGCATAAACCAAGAGCCAAGCTTTTCGGCATTAGTAACCGTCTCCCAAGCCTTTTCAATTGGTGCATTAAGTGTAACGGTTTTAACGATATTTTGTAGTTGTTCAGGCATTGTATAAGCTCCTTTTTAAAAAAATATAACCATAAGGTGTTATGAATATATAACACCTTATGGTTATATGTCAATTAAAATGGGGGTGGAAATTTCTATCTTTTTTTAAAACATTACGTATGGTAAAATTATTTTTATAATTTTCAGACGTTTAGGAGGCGATTGGCGTGGAGAATATTCCGATGTTTTTATTAATGTGTATTTTATTAATTATTTTGCCTGGCCCCGATACTGCTATTGCGACGAAAAATACATTAACAGTGAATAAAAAAGGTGGATTACAAACAATACTTGGCTCATGTTGTGGATTATTTATTCATACTTTAGCTGCGGTCATCGGCCTTTCTGCAATTATTGTAAAATCAGCCTATCTTTTTGCTATTTTAAAATACGTTGGTGCAGTGTATTTATGTTATTTAGGTATCAAGACATTATGGACGCTAAAAACGATTCGCTCGCAGCCGCCAGTTGTCAATGATGATACGCAAATTGACAATAAATATGGGCATCAATCATGCTTTAAACAAGGTTTTTTCACAAACGTTACAAATCCAAAGGTAGCCGTGTTCTTTTTAACATTTTTACCGCAATTTGTTGATAGCTCGAACAGCACATTTTTCCCATTTCTACTAATGGGTCTTATTTATACTGCGTTAACGGCATTATGGTTTATCTTCTATGTGTATTTATTAGATAAAATTAGTGCTTTTATGAAAAAGCCGATAACAAAAGCAGTAATCGAAGGCTTAACAGGAACGGTATTAATAGCATTCGGCATTAAATTAGCGTTAGAGAAGGCTAATTAACATTAAGGTGCCAGGCACTCAAACAATTCTGAATTTTCTCATCGTTTATGGCGCTGAAATGTGGGTTTACACGGTGCCCGCGGAAAGCGAAGTGGAATTTTCCGATTTAGCATTTTGTGAAGTGTCAGGCACGCAAACAATTTATAAAAAAAGACTGTAGACATATCCAAATTTCATTGGAGTATATCTACAGTCTGAGACATGGGGCATACAAGCCTTAATGTCTTTTCAAGTTGCAAGCTCAACTAACTGTTGAACAAAGCATTATTATTTTTGGTTTGAAGCCCAAAGGTTTGTATCAGCGATTGTTGGGTTCGCAATGTAGTGGCCGCCTTCAATTTGAAGTGTTTGACCAGTCATGAATTTAGATTCATCAGATGCTAAGAATAATACTGCATAGCCGATATCATCTGCTTCACCATTGTATGGTAGGGCATTGTATTTTGTGAAAATTTCTAGTAATTCTTTTGGTAAACTGTTTTTAGCAGCTGGAGTTAAAATTAAACCAGGTGCTACAGCGTTACAACGGATTTTATCTTTACCGTATTGAGTTGCAATATATTTAGTTAAGTGAACTACGCCAGCTTTTGTTGTACCGTAAGCTGTACGGATTTGGTCACTTGCAAATCCACCCATAGAAGCAGTGTTAATGATAGAACCACCGCCAGCTTTTTGCATATGTGGAATAGCGAAACGGCTACCAAGTAATACTGATTTTAAGTTGATGTTTACAAGGCGATCAAACTCTTCTAGATCCATGTTTACAACATCTAAGTCTTTTTGTAAGTTTGTTGAACCTACATTGTTAAATAATACTGTTAAAGAACCGAATGTTTCAACAGTGAATTCTACTGCTGCTTTGATTGAATCAGCGTTACCAGCATCTAAAAATACCGCTTCTGCTTCATAGCCTTCTTTTACTAAAGCTGCTGCAATTTCTTTTGCACCGTCAAGGTTATAGTCAGCAATAACTACTTTAGCTCCTTCTTTTGCTAATAATGTTGCTGCTGATAAACCAATACCTGATGCACCGCCAGTAACAAGTGCTACTTTATTTTCAACACGTTTCATAATAAAATTCCTCCTAGAATGAGTGATAAACAGAGTATTGACATTAAACAATAAATCATACTCAGTATTCCTTCATTTAATTGACAATAGATAGTTTACCACTAAACTAAAAAGATTTGAAATAAAAAGCACAATTTATTTACAAATTTCCTCCTATAAAGAATAGCTATTGAAAGTTGTGAACCTAGTATGATGCCAATTATCACTTCTTTGATATAGGTGTACTACTTTAAATAAATGCTAATAAAATAGCTAGGAAATACTATCTTTGTGGTTGTTTATTCGTAAAAATAAGTTTCTTCAAACGTTCCTCCATAACCTTCTTCTTCTCTAATCGATTTTTTCTATTATGAAGCATTCTTTGTAACAAAAAGCTTCCAATGATGATGACACATAAGATGAACAAAAAAATAAGCATTAATAAAATCCCTTTTAATTTAAATTTAGTACAAAACAATTTCCAATGGTGACAAGTCCTCGTTAATGACTTCAATAGTCATTTACAAAGCAAAGAAATCGCCCTGTTTTTAAGTAATAATGAAAGAATGTTAATGAGCGCTTTTGAAATAGTATGTAATCCTTGCATGATTGCTTCTCTAGTGAAGAAGTCACATCGATAATTCATTATTAACAAAGATACGATTACTAATGACAAAGGAAAGTAACATTTTTAAGGCAATAATTTTATGTATACCGTCTTGCAAAATGACGATTTTTGAAAACTGTAAATTCGCTATGCGATTAGCTAATGCATACTCATCGCCATTTGCGATCGATTCGCCAGTAGGGTGATAGCCTAATACAAAATTACCTGCATATGAATCCTTTAATACATTTGGATGCATCGATTGATAGTGCACTTCTAAAATACTATCCGTATCGGTCATCAATTGATTAGCGAGGAGAAATCTTTTTAATGCTCCTTTTAAATCAATGGCGATCGCAGTATCTGCCAAAATTGTACGAAAATGAACGGAGACTATATTGGCATTTCCTATAACGGGTTTAACTTCGACACTCATTTCTCCTGAAGGTAGAACAGATAATTGCACAATTGCCTCATCAACACCATCTGTTAACTTCATCATTGTTTTTCCGTAGTGCATACTTTTTATATAAATACGATTACCATCTAGATAAGCAGCTGCAATTTGACTATGTTCAATATGGAGCGACTTCGCTTCAATTCCTAATACTTCAACGCAATTTTGTAGTTCATAAACATGGTGATGAAATGAGAAACCAGTATATCCTAAATTTACAGTACGATTTTCAAGCAATTGCTTTAACATCTGTTTTATCTCCAATCTTCGATAAATTATGACAAAATTCTTATTTATTATAGGAAATAAAACTCTCAAAAATCTCTCAACTAGTCAAATATACCGGCATTCATAAAAAATTACCATAGATGAATCTGTAATATAAAACAAAAAACCCCTTATGAACGTAATTTTTCGTTCAAAAGAGGTTCTAAAAGGCTATTTTTTAGAAGACGTATAACCCAATACTGATGATAATACCTGTAAAGAGTAGGGTAAATAAACAGAAGCCCATAATATCCTTAGCTTTTAAACCAGCAATTGCGAGTGCAGGCAGCGCCCAAAATGGTTGAATCATATTTTTTTGAGTTTATAAGGTAGGAGGATTAACAGGAAAGGAAGAGAATTTATAACTAAATAATGCTTTTAGAAGTTTGTTCATAACAAATAAGAATAAATAAGGGGTGTTACTATGGAATTACGTGATTTAAAGGCATTTATGGCAGTAGTGGAGCATGGCAGTTTTACAAAAGCGGCAAGTGAATCCTTTGTATCACAGCCCTCATTAAGTAAGAGCATAAAAAAATTAGAAGATAATCTCCATGTGGAATTATTAAATCGCTCTACACGACATGTGGAGTTAACGGATGCGGGGCTAATTGTTTATAAACAAGGCCAAAAAATTATGCGCTCTGTCCATGATTTGCATATATTACTCGACGATTTACTGAACATTAAAACGGGGTCAATTAAATTGGGCATCCCTCCTCTAATTGGTACGTTATTTTTCCCCGAAATTGCGCGTAAGTTTCATCAACAATATCCAAATGTCCATTTAGAGCTAGTTGAACGAGGAGCAAAATTAATCGGCACGTTAGTAGAGAGTGGAGAAGTAGATATGGGTATTGTCGTTCTACCTTCTGATGAAAGGAAATTTAGCGTGCAATCATTTGTGGAAGATCAGTTTTTTGTTTTTATTAATGAACAACATCCATTAGCACAGCAAGACGCCATATTATTGCAAGATTTAAAAAATGAAGTGTTTATTATTTTTACGGAAGAATTTACATTGCATGATTATGTTATTAAATCTTGTAAAGGTGCTGGCTTCACCCCAATCGTTGGTTACAAAAGCTCACAATGGGATTTAATTGTAGAGCTCGTAGCCTCCAATTTAGGCGTAACGCTTTTGCCGTATTCAATTGCAGCAAAGCAAACAAATCAAAATGTTAAGATTATCCCTTTACAGAACTTTCATATGCCGTGGCGCCTCGGCGTTATAACGAAAAAAAATACATATCAATCGTATGCTTTAAAGCAATTATTAAAGACAATCCGAACGGAAGAAACATAGCATCGTAACACTTATGCGAAATAAGCATAAATACCATTCCAATTAATTCCTTTACTTATAAATCAGTAATGCTGTAGAATTTTTCTTAATAAACGAGCAATTTTAGGGGGTTTCGATATGGAAAACGGGAAAGTGTGGAATTCGTTTGAGGAAGCCGTTGCAGATATTACGGATGGTGCTACGTTAGCGGTAGGGGGATTTGGTTTATGTGGTATTCCTGAAAAGGCTATCACTGCGTTACAACAAAAGGGTACGAAAGATTTAACCGTGATTAGTAATAACTGTGGAGTGGATAATTGGGGATTAGGATTATTACTTGCGAATAAACAAATTAAAAAAATGATTGCTTCCTATGTCGGAGAAAATAAAATATTTGAACAGCAATTTTTAAATGGTGAGTTAGAAGTAGAACTTGCACCGCAAGGGACATTAGCAGAGCGTTTGCGAGCTGGAGGAGCAGGGATTCCTGGTTTTTATACAGCAACAGGGGTTGGTACGCCAATTGCGGAAGGCAAAGAAGTAAAGGTTTTCGATGGCAAGGAATATATTTTAGAACAAGGGATTGTCGCAGATTTTGCGCTTGTCAAAGCGTGGAAGGCAGACAAGCTTGGCAATTTAATTTACCGAAAAACGTCACGTAACTTTAATCCGTTAGCGGCGATGGCTGGCAAAATTACAATTGCGGAAGTTGAGGAAATTGTGGAAGTGGGCGAGTTAGATCCAGATCATATCCACACACCAGGTGTTTTTGTGCAACGTGTCTTACTCGGAGAAAATTACGAAAAACGTATTGAGCGATTAACGGTAAGAAAGGGGGAAGCGTAATGGCAGATACTAGAGATAAAATTGTGAATAGAGCTGTAAAAGAAATTCAAAATGGCATGAATGTTAATTTAGGTATCGGTATTCCTACACTTATTGCTAATGCCATTCCCGCTGATTATGAAGTGTTGTTACAATCCGAAAATGGCCTTCTTGGCATCGGTCCTTATCCAGAGGAGAGTGCAGTAGATGCTGACCTTATAAATGCGGGAAAAGAAACCGTGACAGCTGTGAAAGGCGCATCATTTTTTGATAGTGCTGAGTCTTTTGCGATGATTCGGGGGGGGCATATTGATCTTGCCATTTTAGGTGGAATGGAAGTGTCCGAAACAGGCGATCTTGCCAATTGGATGATTCCTGGGAAAATGGTGAAGGGCATGGGCGGTGCTATGGATCTTGTTGTCGGAGCGAAAAGAGTCGTTGTCGTAATGGAGCATGTCAACAAAAACGGTGAGTCCAAAATTAAAAAGCAATGTGAATTGCCTTTAACTGGAAAAGGTGTTGTGCACAGATTAATAACGGATTTAGCTGTGTTTGACTTTACAGATGCAGGCATGCAGATAATTGAATTAGCAGAAGGTGTAACATTGGGGGAAGTAAAGGCCAAAACCGATGCTTCATTTGATATTGCTTTACCCCATTAATAATTAGAGACCAGTTTACTTTAGGAGTAAGCTGGTTATTTTTATTTAGTAGAGAAAGGCGTGTGAGCGTATTGCAACATCGACTTTTAACCGAGATAATAAAGCGATTTACTAGTCCAGATAGAGAAGGAAGACCGTTTATTGTTGCCATTGACGGCTTAGGGGGTGCTGGTAAAACAACATTTGTACATGACTTAGCGAATACGTTGAAAAAAGTATGTACGATTAATGTATTACATATGGATGATTATATTGTAGAAAATGAAAAACGGTACAATACTGGCTATGATGAATGGTTTGAATATTATTATTTGCAATGGGATATTGCATGTATTAAAAATTTTCTCGAAAAAGTACATGGCAATGCTCAAGAATTAACATTACCTTTTTATAATCGGACTACGGATACTGTGGTAAATATTAATAAAGTATTTGCAGCAAATAGTATTCTTTTAATAGAAGGAGTCTTTCTTCAGCGCAAAGACTGGCGGAAGTTTTATGACTATACAATATTTTTAGAATGCCCATTAGAGATAAGGAAAGAAAGAGTGTTAAAGAGAGATACGTATATAGGGGATGTATCCGCAATCACTAAGAAGTATGAAAAAAGATATTGGATTGCGGAGGATTATTACTTAACAAAGGAACAACCATTACAACAAGCAGATTGTATATGGCTCGCGCAATAGAACTCAGACTATTGACCGTTCTACTATCAAGTTTTTCCATTATATAATTCTCTTAAAAGGAGAGATGATGATGAAAGAACAATGGGCAAAGGAAGTCGTACAAGTACGTATTGCAAGACCGACTAATCAATTAACAGCAATAGAGCGATTTTATTGTGAAGGAATAGGCTTAGAAAAGATAGGCTCTTTTAAAGCACATAGAGGCTACGATGGTATTATGATTGGTTTGCCGTATGCTCATTATCATTTAGAATTTACTGAGCATATGGATGGCAGCCCTTGTCCTGCACCGACAAAGGATAATCTTCTTGTTCTTTATATGCCTAACCTTGAAGCAATTCAACGCATTGTGCAACGATTGGAGCAAATGGGATATCCAGAAGTAGCGCCAGAAAACCTTTATTGGGCAGAAAAAGGTGTGACGATTGAAGATCCAGATGGTTGGCGTATCGTATTAATGAATACGATGGGCATATAAAATTTAAATGAGTTCGGTAAAAAACAACATGTGTCACCCTCACTTTTATATGGAGGGAAACCATACATATATTGAATATTAAAAGAGGCTGGCACCAAAGAGAAAAGTGTTAGATTGATGATAGTCAATCTAACACTTTTTTGCTATGAGCGTTGTTGTTCGCTCCCCTCGTCCCAACACCTTGCAAATTAATATTTTTTAATCACCTAAAGCTGGGTTTTCTTTATATTCAGTCGCTATGGATTCAATGTTTAATTGAGCGTAATCAGCCCAATTGACGGTTCTAAAGTCTTTTTCGTCAAAATAAACACTTAATACTTCCGTCATTTCTTCATTGTTATTAGCACCTGTTAAGGGGGCAAACCAAATAATCGAAGGTGTTTTCACGCTCTTTAATTTAGAAAGCTCCGCAAAGATTCTGCCCGAATCTTTCAGCATCTGATTTTTCGACCCTTCTCGAACATCTGTATCTTGAATCGATATTGTCACTATACCTTTCGTTTCTTCTACAGTAAATTTATTTTTCACGATTGCTCCTACGATATCTTTAACAGATGTGTCTTGATCGACTGCTACTTCCTTCGGCTCAGCATTTTTTCCACAGGCTGATAGTAATAATGTAAATAGTACCAAAAGATAAAATAGTTTCTTCATGTTCATTACCTCCCTTGTTACTCCATATATGTTCAAATTGCGTATGAATTATACAAGGGGAAAGGGAGTTAGATTATTTTTTCTAACGAATGAAAGAAAATCATCTTCCGTGCATTGCTAACTACCCGAAAGTGAAAGGCATGCGTAACGTATGTTATTCATTTCTTATAAATTGGACAATAAATAAAACAATAAATAATAAACACATCACTATGCCCATATACAAACATTTGTAAAAAGCTTTATTGTCCGTTCCTTTGTAATCAAAACCACGATTTAATATGACGAATCCAAAAAGGACCATGATTAAATTTAAAAATAGTGGATTGAATCCAGCAGGAACGACAAGAGAAAACATGAAAATGACTAGTATGACATGTATGTACTTTCTTATAGGATGGATAAATGTAATCTTTTTAAAAAATTTCATCATATCACTCCTTTAAGCGAGTTAAAATATTATATAAATAAAATAATATCAACCAAAAACAAAAGGATGTTCGTTTCTAGTTGATATTATTTCATCAAGTTCTATTTATTTGCTTACTACATCTAGGCACCAAGAGAAATTATCCCAAGCTGAATACCAACCGTTGAAAACTTCTGATGAATCATCCCAACGAACTTCGAACTTTTTATGCCCTTCGATATCTAATAAATACAAAGCCAACGTTTCATCTGCTTTAGAGACCGCAATTTTCATACCGTTTTGAAGTTCTTCTTCAGTAAATGGTACATCTGAAACGGAACGTAGCTGTGCTTGTTCAAATACTTGTTTGTTAATGATTCTGTAATTCATAATAAACCTCCAATAAAACTTTCTAAATTTAAATTTCTATTTTACGTGCCAATAACAGGACTATAAAAGTATATCCTATATTCATTCAGTAAAGAAAACAAAAAAATGATTAGCCAAGCTCTTTTTGTCTAAATTGTTGCTAATGGCTGGCTAAAATTTCAATGATTTCATGAAAAAACTAAAAGAAATTGTTCTTATTCCAATGTTACTAGGAGCAAACAAAAAAGTCCAGAGACTCTCGAAAACGAGCAGTCCTGGACTTGTTTTTTTTATAAAATTACTTTGCTATAACTTTAAAAGGATTTAATACTTATTATTTATTTGGATAAGTCCCTTTTAAAGTATATTCAGCAAGTATATGGCCATCCATTGCGTGATACAGTTCATTCATCAAAAAGCCATTTTCTAAATTGAGCGTAGTATCTAATGCGTAGACGTGAATTTCATAAGTATGTGGTTTATCGGGTGGAGCCATCCCGCCGTAATAGCTAGAGAGCTCAGGGCTTTGACTGCCTCCTTGAGGACTCATCCAACTATTGACGCCTTGGACAAAATCAGTCGCTGTTTGGCTTTCATTTTCTTTTAACTCATCTTTTTGTATATTAGCTGCTGTCCAATGAATCCAAGAGAATCCTTGACTAATAGGAAAAGCGTCTTTATCCTCAATCACTAATGCATAGGACACCGTTTCTTTTGGGGCATTTTCGAACTTTAAAGGCAATGAATAAGTAGGCATACCATGCTCATTAAATGAATCGCCTAATTGCCCGTATTGATCTTGAATAACGCCATCCACTATTCCTGAACTTGTTACGACAAAAGTCTTTTCATCTTTGCTACTGCATCCAGCTATAGCTATTAGTGAAATAATCGATAGCAAAAATAAATATTTTTTCTTCATGGTGGTTACCTCCATATCATTTAGTTGACGTCATCATAACATGGAGAAAAATTAATCGACAATTACCCACTTTTTTGTTAGGGTGCTACATTTGTTGAAGTCCTACTATTTCATTTTCCTCGATATATTGAATCCCTAATCGTTGTAAAATCTCTAAAGACTTTAAAACTTCCTGTCCCTTTGGACTTAAACGATATTCTACTCGAAGCGGGTAAGTGGAAAGGTATTCTTCTTTCGTTACTAATTGAAAATCCATTAGCTCTTTTAATTGTTGTAACAGCATTTTTTCAGTTATTCCTTTAATGTCGCGTCTTAATTTTGATGGAGATGTAGGACCAAGTCGCAATCGCCAAATTATAATACATTTCCATTTGCCTTTAATCATGTCTTGAACTAGCTCCAACGGACAAGTATATTGTTGTCTTAATTTGATGATAATCTCCTCCTGCTCTGGTCTATTTTCAGTTTTTTTATACCACAAACCTAAAAAACAGACAATTGCAATTTAATTAGAAGATGATCTGCAAACTTTTATAGAAGGTAATTGTTTGATCGTTGTTGAATAAGTTAATATATGTAAATAAATGGTTTGGTAAGGGGGATAGTACATGTTAAAAGAAGGCGATATTGTGAGACGAACGTTACAAGCTTTAAAACAGCGTTTGGGAGAAAACGATCATATTCTACAAATGCAAAGTGAGCAAGGCTATATATATAAAGCTAAATGTACTTTTAATGCCCCTGCGAGTGAGGAGGAAATAAACGACTTTGAGCAACAAACAGGATTCATCATTCCCTCAGACTATAAGGAATTTTTAAAAGTAACGAATGGTTGTCGCTTATTTGATGATATTCAATACGGTGGGGAAATTGAACTGTATAGTTTACAACAAATCATCGAATATAATGAACACTTTGACCAATATGATGGCTGTTATGCGATTGCCTACATTTACGAAAATAATATTGTTATCAACTCTTCAATCTATTCACAACACAATATTAATTATTTATTTTGGAAAGATCACATTGCTCCATTTCAAGAAGCCATACCATTCCAAATGAATTTTGAACTATGGTTCGATAAGTTTATTGTAAGTCAAGGAGCACAGTTTTGGCGGTGGTCTAACGAGCGTGCCGAAAATTATTATACGTAGAGTAGGAGGAGACATATGAGGTTTTATATTGCTTCAGGTTTTCATAATAAGGAGCAAGTTCAATATATAAGTGGAAAATTAACGAGTAGAGGCTATATACATACGTACGACTGGACAAAAAATGAACGAGCATCATCATTTGAACAATTAAAGGAAATCGGTCAGCTTGAGAAAGACGCTATTATGGATGCGGATTTTATTGTTGTGTTGTTACCTGCAGGAAAGGGCAGTCATATAGAGTTTGGTATTGCACTGGGACAAAACAAAAAAATTTATCTTTACTCACCAGATGTAGAAGTGAAAGATTTCGCAACTACAAGTACATTTTATTTTTTACCAGAAGTTGAGATTGTTATTGGAGAACTAGACGAATTGCTGGAAAAGATATTAACTAATTAATGCTATTGTTTCGCTAAGGGGGTAGGACATTACTTTGAAAAAAATCGTGCTTTGGATGATTATTTTAACAGCAATCCTATGCTCAATAATCATAACCTACAAGCATCTTCAAATACCAACTGAGCAAGATGTGCTAAATATGACAACGAGTCTGTCAGTGGCTGCAGAGGAAGTTTATGTTATTAAAGAAATTGGCCAGCAATGGCTAACGATATATGGAAATAGCCAATCGATAACGATTGCAGAGTTAAAACAAAATTGGCTTGGTACATGGAAATTAAGCGAGGAAGGAGCGCTATCTTCCATGTATTACCCGCCATTAGAAGACGATCAAATTATATGGAGCGCTTCAGGAAAAAGTAATGAAAATGCAAGTTATTATTTTGGTGAAGTGATTGATCCGGAAATCGTTAAAATAACGGTAGAAACGCAGAATGGCATTTTTGAAAATGTGCCATTTATAGAGTCTGTAGGACATCGATTCTTCTTAAAAAGAGCAGAGGGCTTGATTTTAATGCCAGTTAACATTAGCGGCTTTTCTCAATCGGATGAATTAATTTATTCCTCCAAATCCCCTATAAATAAAGAGTAGTTTGGCATAGAAGAAGTGATTTGTGCAATGAGAGCAATCACTTCTTTTAATAAAAAATGAAACGATTTACCAATTTGAAAGTCTCATTTAGAAAAGGGGGGGAGAGATTTGAAAAAGGTATTTTTAATGATTGGCTTTGTTGCTCTTTTAATAGCGGGAGGTACGAATGATGTAAATAAAACTCTTGTCGAAGTAGAAGACCATAAAGAAAGTTTCCCTCCATCTATGACAGGTTGGGTTCATGTTGCTGGCAAAAAGTATAAAATAGAAGCTGGGGGTTATCGATGGGAAAGGAGAAAAGGGCTATCAATTGAGACTGTTCTAACCGATCATGTATCTCCCAACCAAGTATCCAAAAATCTCGATGCTATTCCGTTAGCACCTAGTACGAACATCTAAGTCGAAATTGAAGAAAATCCCACAATCATCGTTTATCTTTGGAATGAAGACGGTCGAGAGAAAGAAATTTTTTGCATAACGATGAGATAATAGCTCCGATAAGTAAGGGTCGATATGTATATGAGGTGTTCGCTCAATGGTCAAACGGTGAGGTTTCCTACACATTTGTAGTGGAAGTTAACTAATTTATTGTTCATTTTTACAATTGACAACATCACAAAAGACTTTTATTATTATGTAGACCGTTCGTTATAATTTTTTTAAGGGAGGTACAGCCTTTGTCTAATAAAAAATCATCTCGAGAGAAAATCTTAGAAGCTGCAACGGAGCTATTCCATTTGAAAGGCTACCATGCTACAGGCTTAAGTCAAATTATCCAAGAGAGTGGGGCCCCAAAAGGTTCTTTATATTATCATTTTCCTAATGGTAAGGAACAATTAGCTGTGGAAGCAATCAATTTATCAGCGACAAGAATTGCAGCAGAAATAAAGCAAAATTTAGCGGTATACGAAGATCCAGTTAAAGCTTTCCAATATCATATAGAAAGTATTTCGAGCATTTTTCATAGCATAGAACCAATATCAAATTTAAAAAATGTTCCAATGGGATTACTCGCAATGGAAACAGCATTTGTTAATGAAAATTTACGCCAGGCTTGTGAAGAGACCTTTGAATTATGGGGAAATCTTTATTTTGAGAAATTAAGAAGTAGTGGTTATAGTGAAGAACGAGCTTTCTTAATTAGCAAAACTCTAAGTGCTTTAATTGAAGGCGCCATTACACTCTGTATAACAAAAAAATCAAGTGAGCATTTAATTCATATTAATAAAATGATCCCTTTATTGCTTACGAAGTAACAAGGGGCTTCATTTTTATGCTTATTATATAGACCGGTCTAATTAATTATAGAGAAAGAAAGGAAGTATTTTATGGCTCCATCAATGCAAGTTGTGCCCGTACGCAAACCTAAAAGCATGGCTTTTGTCCTTATGTTTGCGGCTTTTATAGGGTTGTTTAGTGAAACAGCTTTAAATATGGCACTGACAAATATTATGGCTGATTTTACAGTGACAGCTGCATCAGCGCAGTGGCTTACTACAGGGTATTTATTAACAATTGGTATTTTAGTACCGGTTTCATCTCTTCTTATTCAATGGTTTTCAACAAAACAGTTAGTTGTTGGATCATTAATTTTTTCAATTGTAGGAACGATTTTAGCAGCGTTAGCACCAAGCTTCCCCATTTTACTGCTAGGTCGTATTATTCAAGCATTCGGAACAGGTATTATTTTACCGCTGATGATGAATGTCATTTTATTAATTTTCCCAATTCATAAACGCGGAGCAGTCATGGGCTTAATGGGGCTAGTTATTACGACAGCGCCTGCAATTGGGCCAACATTAGCAGGGTTAATTGTGGACTCGTTGGATTGGTCTTATATTTTTTGGATTAGCCTTGTCTTTTATGCAGGACTAGGAATAGCTGGACTAAAACAAATCGATAATGTATCGACGATTACGAAACCAGCGATTGATGTGGTATCCATTATTTTATCGACGCTTGGATTTGGTGGCTTTATTTACAGTTTAAGTACTGTTTCAGAAAAATCTTTTGCTTCAGCAGAGGTGTATATTCCGTTTATTGTTGGAATAGTGGCTATTGTTTTATTCGTCATTCGCCAATTTAAAATGGAACAACCGATGATTAATTTACGAACGTTTAAATATCCTATGTTTACATTAGGGACTGTACTGTTGTTTAGTGGTATGTTATTAATTTTATCTACAGCTATTTTATTGCCGATGTATTTAAAAGGCTCTTTACTATTTAGTGCTACGGTTGCTGGTCTTATTCTATTGCCAGGAAGTGCGATGAATGCGGCTTTATCACCGGTCGTAGGAAAACTGTTTGATCAATTTGGCGCAAAGAAATTTTTACCACTCGGTTTTCTATTCACTTTTGTTGCCAGCATCTTTTTTATTTTCACAATTTCCGCACATACACCTGTTTGGCAAATTATTTTGGCGAATACAATATTCTTTATGGGTATTTCGATGATTATTATGCCTGCTCAAACAAATGGTTTAAATCAGTTGCCACGTGAATTATACGCTGATGGTGCCGCTGTTATGAGCACATTACAACAAATTGCAGGTGGAACAGGAACAGCGTTGGCCATAACATTAATGGTTAGTGGGCAAAGCAAATATATGGAGCAATTCCACAATGCTTCATCATTTGAGTTACTGGCACAAGGAACAAAGTATGCTTTCTTCTTTATAGCAGCCATTGCCTTTGTTGGTCTTGTGCTATCATTTTTCGTTAATGGAAAGCGCGTAGAAAATGTAAGGTAGCGTAAAAATCCACTTAAATTTCTATGGTGCAAGGACATCGATCGTGTATTGCGTCTTTGTACCACGGGAAGTAGTGGATTTTAATTTTTATAGCATCCTCTCAGCGAAGCAATGTAAGGGTTGTTGCAATAGCATTGTCGATAAAAGAACGTTGAGGGCGAGATTTCATCATAACTGTTAGACCTATTAACGCAACAATCAGTGACTGAGCCAAAGCTTTTGCATCAGTATTTACTTCGAGTTCTCCAGTTTTTATGCCTCGTTCAATGGTCTCTTGAAAGATGACCGTTAGATACATTTGATGTTCTCGCGTCAAAATTTCAAATTTCTCATCATGTGGTGCTAGTTCCACCATCGTATTAATACAAAAACAACCTTTATTAAGCTCTTCTGTGTATCCGTCATTAATGATATCGGCAAAGAAATTAGCAAATGCCTCTTGTATAGAGGAATAACTTTGAAGTTTCGTTCGAACTTCGGATGCTCGAGACATGTTATATTTGCGCAGTGCCGCTTCGAATAATTCTTTTTTATCACCAAAAGTTGAATAAATACTAGGACGCTGAATACCCATTCTAGAAGTAAGATCACTTAATGAGGTCGCCTCATATCCTTTCTCCCAAAATAATTGCATTGCTGCATTTAAAACTTGATCCTCATCAAACTCTCGGGTTCTTGCCATAACAACACCCCTTTTCGAATTTATATTTTTAAATACCAAACAGTATGTAATTATTATAGTGTTTACTATTTTGTTAGTCAAACTACATAAATAATGATTGTTTAAGGGAATACAAGCATTAACAAGAAATATCTTGACATTTAAAAGGCATTAAAGCTATATTTACCAGTAATTATATTGTACCGTTCGGTATGTTATAATGATAATTCATTAAGAACGGAGGGTAAGGTATGTCCAAAACAGAGACAAGGTCGAGTAATCATCCTCTAGAAAATAATTGCCATAAACAATCATCCATGTCTCTCGCTATGACATTGTTTTTTGCAACTGCTTGTGGAATATCTGTTGCTAATATTTATTTTGCTCAGCCATTGCTCGATCAGTTATCGAATGATTTTAATATTGATCATTCCGTTATTGGTGTCGTGATTACAATCACACAGATTTTTTACGGATTGGGTTTACTACTACTTGTTCCACTTGGAGATTTGTTCAATCAACGGCGTCTTATTGTCGGACAGATGCTATTATCCGCAATAGCTTTGATTATAGTCGGGACAGCCTTCTCTAGCGTGGTACTGTTCGCAGGTATGGCTTTGGTAGGTATTCTTGCAGTTGTGACACAAACGCTCGTAGCATTTGCAGCAAATATCGCTGCTCCAGTAGAACGAGGGCGTGTCGTAGGCATTGTAACGAGCGGAATAGTAATCGGCATACTGCTTGCACGTACTTTTGCCGGTATACTAACAGATTTAGCGGGGTGGCGTTCGGTATTTATTGTTTCTGCAGCCATCATATTTTTGCTAGCTAGTTTGTTTTTTAAAGTGTTGCCAAAAGTTGAGCGCGAAGTGAAACCATTAACCTATCCTCAGTTGATTAAATCAACTTTCATATTGTTTAGCCAAGAACGAACATTACGTGTTCGCTCTGTGTTAGCCATGTTGATTTTTGCTGATTTCAGTATTTTATGGACTTCGCTAGTGTTGCCACTTAGTGCACCGCCCTTTGCTCTATCCCATAGCGCAATAGGGGCATTCGGTCTTGTTGGTGCAGCTGGAGCTTTGGCTGCGGCAAGTGCGGGAAAACTCGCTGATCGGGGTTACGGCCAACGAACGACTGGTATTGCATTAATACTATTGTTCACTTCTTGGTTGTTCATCAGTTATTTACAACAGACATTTGTCGCATTAGTCATTGGAATTGTGTTACTCGATTTGGCGGTACAGGCAATCCATGTCACAAATCAAACGATGATTCTTCCGTTGCGCAAGGAAGCGCGGAGTCGACTTACTGCTGGCTATATGATGTTCTATTCTATCGGCAGTGCGAGTGGTTCGATTGCTTCCACTCAAATATACGCACATTTCGGCTGGGGAGGGGTTTCATTACTTGGTGCCTCTGTCAGTGCTATCGCTTTGCTTTTTTGGGTTTTCAGTAGTCGATTTAATATAGGCTAATAGTGAGGTAGGCACTTGGAATAATGATTTTAAAATCGATGATAAATATGGGGGAATCACCGATAAAAGTAGATGAATCGCCGGTAAACTCTTAGAAATCGCGGATAAACAATGGTCTAAAAAAAGCCACGAAATGTTGAAATCATAATTTCGTGGCTGTTAATGTATACCTAAATTAGATTTGTAAATAACTTAAAGGCTTTTTCTTCACAAAGTTATGTTCGATAGATTGAAGAACTTCTGCATTACCGGGTAAACTTACAACCTCTTTTGCTTGTGTAAAAGGGAGCCATTGATAGTCGTTATGCTCATGAATAGTAACTCATCTATTGTACTTCTCAATAATTTTGTTTATTTCATCAAAACGATTAACTGTATAATGAGCTTTTTCTAATTCAGATTCTTGAGAGAAGTCAAAACGAACACCAATTGAAATTAAATGATTGTCTAATGCTGCTTGAATATCTGATGAGCGATCCCCAACTACAAAGCCATGGTTAATATTATTTTCTTTTAAAACGGTAGCTACTAACTCAGATTTATTCCCTGACGCAATTAAATCGATACTGTAAATACCTTTAATCCATTTTGTTAACTGATAAGTATCTGCGATTGCTTGTAAATACTCGGTTTGCCCATTACTTGCAATGAACAGAGGGTAATGCTTTGAAAGTTTTTCTAGAGTATTTTCTACTTCATCATATAAAGCACCATTACATGATGAAATTTGTTCAATAAGTGCCAATTGGAATAATCTATTGCTCTCTTGACGAATTTCAACACTGTGTTCTGGACATAAAGTTTCCCATACAACAGATAAAGGTACACCCATAATTTGACGATATTTTTCAATAGGTGTAGTGCCTGTCCATTGTCCGTTTTTCCGTAGTTGTTCAAAAGTTGCTTCTAGTGCTGGCTCTAAAATTAAGTTTGTTTGATATAATGTACCGTCCATATCAAAAATAATAGCTGAGTTCATTTATCATAATCTCCTTTTGAATGTTGTACTTTAATGAACGAAATAAATTGTATTATTGTTCCATTTAAGGATAGGATTTGTGAAAATGTTGCTCTATTAATTAAAAAATGGTCGGTACCATACCGCCATCCATACGAATTGGAGAACCTTTAAATGCTGATGCATATGGGCTACATACAAATGTAGCAATTCTGCCTATTTCTGAAGGTTTGATAAATCGCTGTATTTCAGACTGTGGTAGATTTGTAGTCATAAAATCTTTTTCTTTCTCTGAAAAGGGCATATCATCATTAGGGTATAAGCCTTCAATTATTTGGTACACATTTTCAGAAAGAGTTGGTCCTGGCATTATTGTATTCACTGTAACTTCGGTTCCTACTGTTAATTTTGATAGGCTTTTAGACAACGATAATAGCATGGATTTAGTCATACAATATTGAGGCATTTGTCCCGAAGGCATAATTGCTTCTTCACTCCCAATAAAGATAATACGGCCAAAATCATTCTTCAACATTTTTGGTAAGTAAAATTTAGATAATCCATTAGCAGCAAGAACATTGGTACGGAAATATTGTATCCATACTTCATCGTTCACGTCCTCATATTGCATAATTTCATAAATACCTAAATTGTTCACTAAAATATCGATATTGGGATATTTTTCAAATAAAACTTCTCTTTGTTGCATATCCACAATATCAGCTGTGGCATTTTGAGGAGACGTAGACGGATAGTTTGCTTTAATTTCATTAACTGTTCGTTCTACCTCTTCATAATTTCGTCCATTAATTAGTACATTCACGCCTTCTTTAGCAAGCTCAATGGCAATTGCTTTTCCTATACCTTTAGTTGATCCCGTAACTAAAGCTGTTTTATTGTTTAATCCCATATCCATATGTCATTCTCCTTTAAATATATCAATTATTAAAAATTATGCATCGAGATGTTTCATACGCCATTTGCTAGGAGTATCACCCTCCCAAGCTCGGAACGCACGATAGAACGAGTTTTGGTCTTCATACCCAATTAGGAAAGCCACTTCTTTAATATCAAGAGTAGGATCAGACAGATACTTGCGAGCTCGCTCATGTTGTACTTGTGTTAATAAATGCTTAAAATTTGCACTCTCTTCAGTAAGCCTACGTTGCAAGGTGCGACTACTCATTCCTAACTCCCTTGCAATAGTATGGATGTCTGGGCGTCCTCTAGTTAGGGAGCGTTTCAAAATCCATTTGACGATTTCCGTTATTGAGCGGCTTTGTTGTTGCTCATGCAATGTTTGATTTAGTACAGGTGTCAAAATATCGAGTAGTTCTGAATTGTACGAAACAAAGGGGCGGTTCAAATCTTCTCGATGTATTGTTAACTTGCTACAATTTCCACCAATTTGAATAGGGCATCCGAAGTAAGCTTCAAGTTGCTGTACATTGCCCACTGGGTAAGGAAATTCCACGAACTTCGCAGTCAAAGGTTGGCCTGTTCCTTTGCGTCCTAGTTCGAGCAAAAATGCTAGCGTAATAGCAGCAAGCAAAGGGGGACCAGGTTGCTCGGTATGTGACCACGCTAGTTCAATGGTACAGTTCTCATCTTCTTCTGTGATAGTTAGGCTCTCGGGAGGGCACAGTTGTTTGTACCGTGCCATTCGCTTTAGTGCATCACGATAGTCACGAGCGTGGTATGCAGCTAAAACAGCTGGGGGGTAATGAGCTGTTTCAAAGCCAGTTGCAAGCTTAATAATTCCTTTGGCAGTGTCATCAACCAGCTCCGAATATGCCTCCCAAATAGCAAAATACTGGGCAATAGTGACAACTGGCTCGGTAATAATAGTAAGAGGTAGCCGTGCTTTACAGGCTACATCTTGAGGGGTTAACCCTAATTGACGTATTCCTTGCCAAAATCCTAATGGCATTTTAATGCGATTAGCCTTCTGTAATGTCATCTGCATTGCCTCCTTTATCTATTAGTTAATGGTCGTCTTGTTTTGTTGTTAGGACAATATTTATAGTATCTTTACTATGACGTCTTGTAACTAGCGAAGGGTGACAAATAACTTGCTCTCTACGCCAATTTTAAAAGAAGGAATGAAAGGTGATGAAGCTTTCGCGATTTAAAGGGTGCTACTAATCACTTAGATTTGACGGGAGTGAATAAAATCTAATGAAAAAATTACATTCGAATGGATATTCTCTCATACAAACTAACAATACATTATATTTTGCAAGTATTTCTGAAAAAGGAAACCAAACTATTTATTTTAAATATGATGGGGAGCATGTAGAAGAAATATCAAAGGATGCGTATGTAAAAAGTAATTTCGGTGAAAAATGGAAAAAAGTATTTAGTCAATTATCCAAATCGAACTTCTCTGCTATTGAAAGTATCGCAAAGTGTTGGATAAATGAGGATGGGGAATCGAAATTAATAAGTCTCACGCAATATTATACTGAAAAATTTGGTGATGATTGGGAAAGTAATTTTGAATTCAAGTTAATTCCTAAAAATTTATTTTCTGAAGTTACCAATTTTATGACCTGTACGATACAAAATGAAACGATTTGTCTTCTTTGGCCACATGATATTATTTTACATTTTAATGAGCAAGATGAACTTGTACAATATATATTGTTAGAATCTAATGATTATTGTGATACATTGTATCAAATTTGTTCGGATGGGCAGTCTGTTTGGGGCGTATCACCAACAATGAATTCCGTTGTAAAGTATACATTTCCAAGTTTCAAAATAGAAAAAATATATCATTATACAACAGATGGAGACGATACTTGGAAGCAAAGCGAACTCAATGAAAGGGTCGAAGTAATTGTTTCTAATAGTGAGATGGCGGGTTTAAATTATCCGGAATATATTTCTTATATAGATGGACAATTATATATTTGTGATATGGCAAACGAACGAATTGTCACCCTTAATCCAATAAACGGCAAAGTCACCCCGTATATTTCTTTAAACGCCAATCCCTTTGAGTTTTTGAAATGGAAAAATCAATTTGTTATTCGGTTGGATACAGGATTATATCTGTTGGATACGAATGAAAAGAACGGGTACTTTGAATAAGGCGGCTAAAAGAATTTATTTAGGACATAAAAAAACTCACCCTCCAATAAATGAAGGGTGAGTTACTTTGAAGCCTTGAGGCCTGATATAGCTCCTACTCTGAGAGAAGTTGGAAGGGGGAAATATGAAATGTAAGTATCAAACATAAGTTTAAAATGTTCATCTCAATCAACATAATCTTATTCCAGAAAAACAAATAAATAGACAAATTACATTTAGGTCTTTTTTATCATATTAAAAGTTTACCCTTTTAATAAACGTTACTTAAGGTAAAATGAAAACAAAAGGGGAGTGAGTTACTAATGAAATGGTTCAAATTAATATTAATAATAATTATCATTATTTTCGCAATAAACTTGTTTATATGGTTCAATTTAAAACCAAAAGATTCATCAGAAAATATTCAAGATATTGACACGACGGAAGAAATCCAAAATTAACTAATAATCTTAATTCCTTTAATATACAAATTAATGAATTTATGTTTTTTATTTTATTTTATAGTAATTAATGTTATATTGCTTGATGAAGTTAAAAAGGAGGATTTATATGAAAAGAATTATTAGTTTTATTTTAGTTTTATCTGCTTTAATATTCTTAACACCTGATTTAAAAGCACAGGCACAAGAAATTGATGGTGTGAAAGAACTATCATCTGTTCAAAATTACAAAGAGTATTTAAGTGAAAAAAGTAAAAATGAAGAAAGTGCCAATGAAATACTTAACCAATTTTTAGGATTAAGTGAAGACGATCAAGAACTTTTCATTCGTGCTTTGCAACCACAAAATTATTTTAAAATATTGAAAGACGGTCAAGACAATCCTGATGAAAATATGGCAGTATTACTTGATAACGGACAAGAAATTGATGTTCAATTAAAAACAAATTCAGATCAAGATGTTAAAAATTTAGATTCTTTATCGCTTAATAATTCTGAAATTAGTACATATGCTACTTATACAAATACAACGGCATGGGCGTCAGTTGAGCTAGCTGTTTTAGGAATTACGACATCAAAATTTCAAATTCAAATGAAATACCAAACAGATGGTAAAAACGCTTTGCAAGTTTATTCGATTTATAAAAATTATTACAATTATAATCCGGGTGCTTGGACAACAGATGTAGGATATATGACACCTTATATTGCAGGTGGATACGGTTATGGTGGATATCAATGGAAAGTAAGTTCAACTGCATCACTTGGTGGAATCTCTACGAACCTAGATATGGAAATAAAGGCCAATCATACTAATGCATACTATAGAGTGATTTCTGGCCGTGCAGGTTGGAGTCAAGGCTGGGGACATATTTAATAACGGTAAAAAGACATACGAAGGATATTATCCTCCGTATGTCTTTTTTTAAAAGTAAATTTCTGGTATAAATACTTTCAAAAAGGAGAAATCGGGGTTAAATATATTCGTGTATAAGAATGTAGCAGAATTGGATCCAAAGTACAATTTTTCCTTCTGCGTTTTAACTTTTGAAAGAGGATCTGTATTGCTGGAGATACTTAAAATGATTGGTCAGGGTTTTTTAAATGGAGAGTATATATCATATTGCAAAGAAGTTTAACCCCAATTTAACCCATCGGTTATTTTGGCATGAAAAAAGCACCTTAACCAAAATGGCTAAGATGCTATATAAAGCTTGATATAACAACATTTAAAGTAAAAGCCGCGTATGCCGTAGTTATTATAGAAAGTTTTAAACCACCACTCCTCAAAGTGGGTGTTCGCAGAAGCTTTCCTGCATATCCTCATGCACCTTAGTGTGAGGCCCGTCATTCCAACTCCAATAATAAAACTCCCTTTTACAGCTTAAAGGTTAAAACTTAATATTATACGAACAATGCAGCCTTTAAAGATATAATACGGCATGCTAAACAAAGATGCAAGTAAGATGGTTTATGAAAAAAAGTCAATGGGCATGTGTTATGAAACGTGAAAATTATGTATAGAAAATGCTTGGATTATGTGGCAGTGCTTCATATATTTTTCACAAATACGAACGGGAAATACGAACAACCTTTGCGAAATGATAGTAAGTGTGTAAAGATAGGAGCGTAATCATTTACCTATTGAAAAGTAAAGGGAGGAAGCGGAAATGGCAGCATATCCAAATTGTCCGAAATGTCATTCTGAATACACATATGAAGATGGTGCAAACTTTGTCTGTCCAGAATGTGCACATGAATGGAGCGCTAATGCAACAGAGCAGGAGTCAGATGCACTGATTGTAAAAGACGCACATGGCAACTTGTTAGCTGATGGTGATGCAGTAACAATTATTAAAGATTTAAAAGTTAAAGGAAGTTCTTCAACTTTAAAAATTGGTACGAAGGTAAAGAGTATCCGACTTGTTGAAGGTGACCACAATATCGATTGTAAAATTGACGGTTTCGGAGCGATGAAACTAAAATCGGAGTTTGTGAAAAAAGCTTAATAGCGAGCATGATAAATGAGCATCTTTCAAGCGAGAGATGCTTTTATCATTTATAACCTACGTAAAATAATGGCGAAAGCAGAGCCGAGTAGGGCGAAAATGGTATGTAAAAGAGCTATATAGCTAGCACCCACTATAAGCGAGCTCATTTCTATAAAAGAGAAATTCTTAATATAAAGTGGATTGCTAAAGTTATTAATGATGGCCCAAACGAAAACAGGGATAGAGCTTATTGCAAAGACGATCCAAATATTTTTATAAAATAAATAAGTAAGACAACCAAAAAGGGCATATAATGCGACAAAGCTTTTATGATTGCCAAGTAAGGACGAGTTTAGGGCAAACATAAAAGAAAGCACAATGAAAACCAGATGGAAAAATGTTAATGTGCTTTTCATCGATAAGTTTTGATTAGATGATAGCTTTGATGCGGCTAGTTGCTGACAATGCTTACAGCTAGCTAAATGTTGGTCGATAAAGTGGGTCGTGTCGGCTTGGAGGCCATTTGTTTTATATAAGGGTAATAAATCTTCTACAATGGAACATTCATGTGACAAAATTTTCCCTCCTATCACTCCTATTATACGACTTTTTTTAGAAAATAAAAAAAGCCTTCCGTCGATCAATTCACCGGAAAACTTGTACATGCACGTTATTTTTTTTGGTTTAACACTTCGTTTGTTAGCGTTTGAATATCAATATGTGTTTTCTCCTTCACGGCATCCTTCAATATTTCTGTTTTGAAATAGTTTACAGTTGCCGGAAGCGGAATTAATAAAAGCTTTGACAATGCCGATTGATACATATAGACAAATTCCATATCCGTATTGCCTCGCTTTAATTCTGCAAATGCTTCATAAAATTGATCTAGTTTGTCAGCGAATTCAAGTAAACGTCCTTCAAGTGTTGCATCTTTACCTTCTTTCATGCGCTCAAAAAAGATGTCTTGGAATTCTTTTGGGATTTCATTAACAATAAATTTTTCCATCATTTTTTCTTCTACATGTGCAAGCATTTGTTTAAGCTCAGGGCTAGCATGTTTGACAGGCGTTTTAATATCGCCGATAAATACTTCAGCAAAATCGTGGTTAATGGTTTTCTCATACAGTGATTTCCAATTCACTGTAGCTCCGTTCATTTCTTCTAATGTGGCAAAAAACATGGCGTATTGCGAAACTTTCCAAGAATGGGCAGCTACATTATGCTCTTCAAATTTGAAGCGGCCAGGGGCACGAATAATTCGTTCCAGATCATTAAGACTTGTAAAAAATTGATGAATACCTATAATAATCACTCCTATTTGTGTCTATAAGTGCATGTTACTATAATCCATACCCTCTTTGTGCGGATTTCAAACAAATTTACAATGATTGACGCTACGTTTACAAAGGATTCACAATTAGTATAAGAGAATGGAAAGGGGAATGCTATAATTAGTAAGACTTATTAAAGGGAGAGTATGCAATATGATATCGATTTATACACTTCTTCTATATATACATATTTTAAGTGCGGTTCTTTCGATTGGGCCTTTGTTTGTTGTTTTAGCAATCGTCAAGAAAATGCGGACGGCACCGCATGTGGAAATGCCTGCATACATTCACGCATTTCAAGGGGCCATTACAATTGTAAAACATGCTGGGCATGTTTTAGTGGCATCGGGTATTTTGTTAATGTGGCGTGGGGGATATCCATGGACGACTTCTTGGGTAGTACTAACGTTTTTAGTGATGGCGGGGTCCATTGTCTTTTTAGCACGAGCATTTAAGCCGACAATTCGAACATTTAATACGCCTGCTTACAATCAGCAACAATTTGCAGCATTATTACATCGCAAGGCATGGATGTATATTGTGTTATTACTTATAATGCTATGGCTAATGGTAGCAAAGCCAGTACTTTGGTGATTCATCGTCGCCAGGCTGCTAAATTGTATAAAATTGTGTGAGTGCCTGGCACCTATAATTGAAAAAATCCACTATGTCTCTGTGGGCACTGTGTAAGCCGTAACCGCCGTTAGGGCGCGTGTTGTTACGTCTTACACTATAGGCAAGTGCCGCAGAAGTATATGTGGATTTTTGTCTTAAATTTTCAGAATTGTTTGAGTGCCTGTCACTATTTTGGGATGTGGAAGGTGATGGTTGTGCCTTCGTTTGGTGTGCTTTTGATTTGTAATCTTTGTCCGTAGATTCTTTTTAAGCGTAGATCTGTATTACGTAAGCCGATGCCTGGACTAGTTGTATTTGTATCGGATAGCAAGCCAGCTAATGTATTGGCGTCTATACCAATACCGTCGTCGATAACACTTATTTCTACATATTGTGAAAGATCTTTCACGCGAATGCAAACTGATCCGCCTTCTTTTTGTTTTAAAACGCCATGTCGTAGGGCATTTTCTACTAAAGTCTGTATCGAAATAGGGGGGATATCAATATTGATGTGTTCATCAATGTCCCAAACTATTTGTAATAACTCTCCAAAACGTTGCTGTTCAATATAAAGATATGAACGGACGAGTTCTAGCTCATCATGAAGAGGAATAACTCGTTGTAAATTTTTAACATCGAAACTTGCGTGTAAATACTTGCCGAAATGGTGCATTACGTCAATCATGCGATTCGGATCAATCGTACTAAGAGAAGCAATGGTATTGAGCGTATTATATAAAAAATGAGGCTGTATTTGAGCCTGAAGCCATGCTGTTTCTAAATGCAGTTGTTGATTAATGCTATATTTTAAATCAATTAATGCGCGACACCGCACTTTGAGTTCCAGTGAATTAATAGGTTTTGTTACATAATCATTTGCCCCGAGTGCGAATCCAGTATAAACATCTTCAGGATTGCTGCGCGCTGTTAGTAATAAGATGGGTAGCTCTAGCAAGGAGTAATGTGCGCGAATATTTTCGATTAAGGCATAGCCAGAAATATAAGGTAGCATGGCATCCATAATAATTAAATCCCATCTTTGCGAAGGTAATAATTCCAGTACTTTTTCGCCACTTGTCAGTACTGTAATCTCATATTCTGTCGTGGAAAATAAACTGCGCATCATTGTTAAATTAACAGGATCATCATCCACCATTAAAATTTTAAACTTCTTTTCTGAAGGTACAGTTTCAAAATTTGAAGTACTCGCTGATAAAAGCACATTCTCCTGTGGTACTTGATCCTGTTCTTCTTCCTTCATGTCCCCGGCAATTGGCATAGTGAAAAATAAATCGAGGCCGTTATTTGCACTCGAGTAGATTTGTAATGCCCCTCCATGTAAATCAATTAATTGCTTAGAAACTAATAAGCTAAGGTGAATGCCATCATTTTCCGCAAGCCCCTGTTCACAGGAAAATAGCTGATCTTGACGCTTCATATCGTTTTGATCCATTGCAGAGCTAACATCTCTAATATGAATAAGAGCCATCTTGTTTTCTATCGTTGCGCTAATTTCTATCCGACCAGCGTTCGTATATTTAATGGAGCTGTGTAAAAGATTGAAAAGAATTTGAATAAGCCGTTTTTCATCAGCTAGTATATAAGGGAAGTTTCTTGCAATAGTAGAAGTCATTTGAATTTGTTTCCCCGTTGCGATAAAACGCAGCATATCAAAAACCCCCGAAACAACGCCTTGCATACTGACAGTTTTTTTATGAAGATGTAAATGGCCATCTTTTAACCGCGTATAGTCCAAAATATCATTGAGCGTGAAGGACATGCTTCGTCCAATATCAATTAAATATTTTAAATTCTGCTTGTCTTCCGACTCAAAATGATTGTTTTGATTATCATAAATTGTTTGACCCAACGTAATCATCTTATTCATAGGGTCCCATAATTTCTGTGCATTATTTAATAAAAATTCATCTTTCATGTCCACATCTTTTTGTAACTGGGCAACAAGGGAATCAATTTGTTGTTTATTTTCATAAAAACGTTTAAACCAATAACCTGAAAAGCCAAGTGCAATCATTAAATAATCGAATGGATAGAAGGGGACATCTATGACGAAAATCATTTTTATTAAGCCCCATATGATACCATTCGTAGTACCAATAGCTGTGAATGCAATAAATGCGGAGCTTTCCTGATTTCCTATGTACTCTTTTAAGGCAAGGACGACGACATATAAAAACGACATGATATAGAGCATATAGAACAGCAGGTTCACTGTGTATAGCCATTCAATAGGCAATAGTATGATGAGCAATGCTGCGATGCCATATAACATGGAGAACCATTTAAAATATTTTGCTTGTTGATATTTCTCTAACAAGATGCGAATAAATTGTACAAAGAAAAATGAAGCACCAAGATAAATAATATTGGATAGTTTTACTGACCATTCATAATCTAGATGTAACCAATTAAGTATAGATCGATCATATGTAATGAGTTCGTCAGCTAAAGGTAAAAGAAAACCGACTGTGAACAGCAAGACGATTTTTTTTCGATAAATAAAGAGAAAGACAAGAATACTAAATAATGCAAACAAGATGAGTAACATGGAAATAAATACGAGTGACAATTGTGTAATGAGTTGATAGTGCATCATAGCTGGTGCTGAACTAAAAGTAAGTCTTTTAGTAATAACTACATTAGATGGTGTATCAAAATTAGATACATGTAGCAGTACATCAATTTCCGATTGTTCTTCTGTAAAATAGACGGTGTAAGGGGCTGCCTGTCCTTTATGGATACTTGCATTGTTGGATACAACTCCTGACTGTCCTACAAGTTTCCCATTAATATACATTGCTGAAGCAGTTCCAATAGCAGGAACTCGGATTGCATAACGGTGATCTGAACGGTCATCATTATCACTCAATAAGATTTTTAAGCGATAAGTACCTACGTGTTGAACCGTTGCTGGCGTTTCTTTCATAGGAATCGTTCTAATCGTTTGTTCTGGAAGATTAGTGTTAGTTTTCTCTACTAAAACTTCAGGATAATAAAGCCAATCGCCATTCATTTGAAAAATGACATTCTCTGATAATGACTGATTGCGCATATCTAAAATCCCTGCTTGCGCAGTTGGTTGTTCAGGTGATGGTGTAAAATATGCTAGCCAAGATATGCGGAAGATTGTAAGGGCGATAAAAATGAAAGCTATAATGAGTAAATGTCGGACAATCGTTTTTTTCAACGCTTCTTAGAACCCCCTATAAATCGTAATATATTGTATTGTTTTACCATGCCATGCATTTTACGAAAAGAAAACTTTATATTAAGAAAATAATAAAATTTAGTTCTTTCTACGTAATTTTTTTTTGAAAAAACAGGTTAAAACGATTAGTTGTTAAGTATTTTTTAAGAGGTATGACGTATGATGTTAAAATAAAAACTTTTATGAAACACTATATAGATTTAGCAAAATATCAATCTCAATGGGAGACATGATCAGTTGTGGGGAAATTCAAGTTTAATTTATCGTTTATCATTGTTAGCATGGTGATGATTGTTGTACTCGTTACATCTAGTATCAGCATTTGGGTTAGTTATCAAAGCTTTAACGAAATGCTTATTCAGCCTAAACTTATTATGCAAGAAGAGTACATAGCCGAAGTTTCAGATATAGCTGAACATAATGTCGCAGGGGTAATGAAAAGCAGTGACACGGAAATGTTAGCGAAAGGAAACCAGGTTTATATCGAACATGTTCTTTCTATTAGTATGTTCTTAAAAAAATTACTATGGCCTTTGTTATTAATGCTTGTCATAGTTTTTTTAGTCGTGTGGTGGTTTGCTTTAAAAATCACTAGCCCACTTCGGAAAATGGCTAAAAGTGGACAAGATAACGATGACATTTGCTATTTAAAATCAGTGGATGATTGGTATGTAGAGGCGAGTAACTTGAAAAATGTCATGATAAATTCGATTGCTGATTCACAAAGTAAAATTGAAGAATTAACTGACCAATTAAAATTAGATTCCCTAACTGGTATTCCTAATCGTCGAAGTATGGACCAAGTATTAAATAATTTAATCGCAGAAAAAGTGCCACATGCCATACTATTAATAGATTTAGATGATTTTAAAAAAGTGAACGATACATATGGCCATACGGTTGGTGATGAAGTTTTAAAAGCGTTTGCCAACAAAATGAAGGAAAGTGTCCATCCACAGGGGAGTTGCTTTAGATATGGGGGAGAAGAATTTTTAGTTGTTTTACCATATACCGCAATTGAGGACGCGGTTAAATTAGCTGAAGAATTGCGGCTTAAACAAGCATTAGCAGAAAATCCAATTGGACGACCGGTTACCTTGTCTGCGGGTATTACAGTTTTTACTTCTTATATTCGCGATCCGAATCAGTTAATTGCTATTGCTGACCAAGCATTATATGAGGCAAAACAGTCGGGTAGAAACTGTATACGTGTTGTTGAAGCTACTTTTGTTGTTAGCTAAGCACCACCGTAGTGGACAATTACAGAGCAAAAAAGTGTTAGATTGATGGCAGTCAATCTAACACTTTTTCTACTTTGTCTCAAGCGCATTATTTTTACTCTTGGGCAATTGTAGCGTACAACTCAAGCGTTTCTTGGTTAGGAAGAATACCGAGGTCTGTAAATAAATTTTTTTTGAATGCTTTGTAGGCCTTTACTGCATTTGCGCGATTATCTTCATCAGCATAATGTTGGATAAGTTGTTGGATCATTTTATCAGAATAAGGGTTATATTCAATCATCAAAAGTAAAGTCTGCTCTCGTTTTTTGAAATTATTTGTTGTTGTATAATGCTCGACTAAGTAACTTAGTAATAGTGTAAGTTGGTTGTGAATAAAATTTGATTTACTATGAATCCAAGCGTAATCTAATGTTGCCATATACTCACCTTTATAATTTTGAATAAAGACTTCCGCTTTTTCTATAGCGAGCTCCCCGACTTCCTCTTTGTCTTTCAATAGCTGCTCCAATTCCAAAACGTCACAATGAAAATGTTCGAGTTGTAAAATATAACATCCGTTTGCGTATTGTAATACGTTCAAATAGCCTAATGTGGACAGTGTTGTTCGAAGATAGGAAACCGTTGTGTGTAGTTGTACTCTTGCCTTTTTATATTCCGTTTCAGCCCATAATGCATCAATAATAGTGTCTCTTGGAACGTGATTATTGAGATTGGCTAATAAAAAGGCAAATAATTCTTTTGTTTTGACGGTGCGCCAATGTACGATAGTTTCATTATTCAGGACAGCGAATCCACCTAAGCAACGGATGCTTAACGATGGTGATGGTTCATTAAGCTGTATTTGTGCAGGTGTTGTTAGTTCTAGTTGAAGGAGTTCATGTATTCTGTTAACGGTTGTTTCGAGTCTCGCTTTAGAAATGGGCTTTAGTAAATAGTCGAGAGAATTAATTTCAAACGCCTCAATAGCATAATCCCGATAGGCAGTAACAAATACAATACTGACATTCTTTTTCCACTTCTTTAACAGTTGAGCAATTTCTAAACCGTTCATACCTGGCATTTCTACGTCTAAAAAGGCAACGTGAAAATCTAATGTCGGCGCCACCTCAAGCAAATCTTCAATTGTAGAAAAAGCACTAACCACTTCTATTGAATTAAATTCTGCTAACTGCTTTTCCATATTTAAAAGAGCTAACGGTTCATCGTCTACTATAATGACTCGAATCACAGATAGGAACACCAACTTTCTAATTTAGCAACTTATTTTTCATTTGTTGTTTATAAAAATGTTATTAATAGTTTAATTTAACTTTATTTACCATTATCGGAAATGATGAATACTACAAGTATGTACAGTGCCATCTTTCATATCGGCCCTTTTTTATTTCAGATTATATGTAGCTTCATATGTTAAATCCTCTTTATAAAGTCACACATCTCCTTTTCTATCTTATCGGTTAAAAAAGCTGTATTTCCATTATATAAAATATGCAAATAGATAGTAGTGATTTGATCTATTTTTTCTATAAATTGTTTTTTCTGCTAAAAAAATAAGTGAAATTGTATAATTTACCGTTCAAATAGTAATAATTTGTAATATCAGGTCCGATGTCCTGTGATATTTAGATGCATTCTACAATATTGCGTGCATATTTAAGAGCCTAATTCTCTAGTGTGCTAGCAACAGATTGTAGAAATTTAAAACAACTGGAGGTATTACTTATTATGAAGAAAAAAGCGATAGCACTTGCTGTAGCATTGACTCTTGGCGTAGGGATGTTCGGGAGTACTACTTCTGCTAAGGGGGCAAACGCTGGTGAGATTGGTAGCAAACTTTGGGGAATCCCGTATATTTATAATTTAAGTTTAGCCGAGTTTCAACAGCTAGACGAAATTGATTCTGTATGGGTTGAGTCAGAACAGCTAATAGGGATTGAGAGGATTCTGAAGGAAGAAAAGAAAGATAACCCCACCCATCTTATAGAGGCTGGGGATACATTGTTCAGCCTTGCAAAAGCCTATAATGTGAAAGTTGAGGATTTACAAGAATGGAATAACCTCGCATCCGATTTAATTTTTGTCGGAGAAAATTTAGCTGTAAAAGCATCAGCAGCAAAACCTAAAACGACAAAAAGTATTGCAAGTACTGCGAAGAAAGCTACAACAAAAACTACAACAAAAACAGTTACCAAAGCCGTGAGTGCGCCAACTAACAAAGATGGCCAAACATATACAATGCGAGCAACAGCTTATACTGCTTATTGTGCAGGGTGTTCAGGTATTACAGCAAATGGGACAGACATACGTTCAAATCCGAATTTAAAAGTAATCGCCGTTGATCCTCGTGTTATTCCGCTCGGTACAAAAGTATGGGTAGAGGGCTATGGAGAAGCGATTGCTGCTGATACGGGCGGTGCGATAAAAGGCAATAAAATCGATGTTTTTATCCCTTCTGATGGACAAGCCCGTAATTGGGGAGTTAGAACCGTTACAGTGAAAATTTTAAATTAATAAATATAGGGATTTCTCAGTATTTTTCTGGGGAATTCCTATTTTTTTCTATAAGGATAAATACCTAGTTATGAGTTGCGTAATTACTCGGACAGATGATAAAATTATAAAAAAAGGAGGTAATTTAATGAAATTGACAACTTTATTGGTTATTTCTTTGGCTGTATTTTTGATAGGGTGTGCTGGTTCGGAGAAGAAAGCTGAAAAAGAAGATGCAACATCAGATGCTCCATTAACAGCTAGCGCAAAAGTAATTAGTTCAAATAATGAAAGTGTTGGAGAAGCTCGTTTTGAAGAAGAGGCTAATGGTGTTAAAGTAACGGTAGAGGTAAGTAATTTACCTCCTGGCAAACATGGTATGCATATACACGAAGTTGGAAAGTGTGAAGGTCCGGATTTCGGTACTGCAGGAGGACATTTCAATCCAACGCTGAAAGAGCATGGCAAGGATAACCCGCACGGTCATCATTTAGGTGATTTACCGAATTTAGAGGTCAAAGAGGATGGCACTGCGACAATGACTGTCTTTGCAGAAGGTTTAACGTTACAAAAAGATGCTGAACACTCTATGATGGACGGTGAAGGCACTTCCATTGTCATTCATGAAAACGAGGACGACTACACGACAGATCCGACTGGTGAATCCGGTGGAAGAATTGCCTGTGGTGTCATTCAATCATAATAGAAAAGGGGCTATTTTTAATACATATAGTCTCTAATGATAGATAAAGGCAGTAAGAGTTCTCTCTTATTGCCTTTTGTCATGTTCTCCCCTTTTTGCGGAATAAGGTTTTACCAGCGATTTCAAAAGTTCTATCGGCGATTTGGGCAGTTTCACCAGCGATTTCAAAGGTTCTATCGGCGATTTGGGCAGTTTCACCAGCGATTTCAAAGTTTCTATCAGCGATTCGATTGATTCAACTGGTGATTCCGAAAATCATGATATTACCTTTTGATCTTGTGATAAGAAAACCCTAGCATGCGTTGCATAAGTAGTCGTAGAGATGGGTAACATCAGAATTAGAGGAGGTAATAACATGAAAAAAATATCGATATTACTTATTTCTTTAACTGTATTTGTCGGAGGGTGTAACCTTTTTGATAAGAAAGAGGAAAAAGTAGCTGTTAACTCTAATGCTAATACTAATGCGTCCTTAACGGCAACTGCAAAAGTAATTGGCGCAAATAACGAAAGTTATGGTAATGCTTACTTTGAGGAAGAGGACAACGGAGTCAAAGTGACATTAGCTTTAAGTGGATTACCAGCAGGAACACATGGAACCCATATTCATGCTGTTGGAAAGTGTGAAGCACCAAAGTTTGAATCAGCGGGTCCTCATTTTAACCCTACAAATAAAGAGCACGGAACATTAAATCCAAAGGGCTATCATTTAGGAGACTTACCTAATTTAGAAATTGGTGAAGATGGCACTGTAGATTTAACTTTCTTAGCTGAAGGTGTCACATTACAAAAAGATGCTGGAAATTCTCTACTCAATGGAGAAGGTACAGCATTAGTGATTCATGAATCAGCAGACGACTACAAGACAGATCCTGCTGGCAATTCAGGAACAAGAATTGCTTGTGGTGTCATTCAATAAGGAAGATTGAAGGATGAACGGGCAAGCCTTACCACAACGTCGTGGTGGGGCTTGCCTTTTTTTGAGCGGATGTCGTAAAGTCCTCTACCGTTCTTCGATGTAATAAGTGCAAGTAATTAGACCTTTATACAATATGTATACATTTTTAATTTTAATGTATTTAAAAAAGTAAGAATTTAAATGTTTAATAGAGAAAAATAAAGGGTAAAAAGACTTTTGTTTAAATGAGCGTTATAATTGATTTGGACATTCTGTATAAATATAATTATCTGAATTTACTATTAATGTGTTGACATAATTATACTAAGTTTGTTAATTTTAAGTTGATTCTTAATTATAACCAAAGGGGGAAGGTTACTATGAAGAAAAAGCAATTTAGATTATTTATGCTTCTAAGTGCCATTGCACTATTAATTTTAGCTGCATGTGGGACGGATAGTAGTACGGGGTCGAAGGATTCGGGAAATGGCGATACAGCTAGCTCTGAAAAACCGGATTATATAAGTTTATTAACAGGTGGAACGCAAGGGACTTACTATGCATTAGGTGGTACATTTGCTGATTTCATTACAAAAGGAACAGGCATTAAAACGACAGCTGAAGTTTCTCAAGCATCTGCGGCTAATATGACTGCATTGCAAGATGGTAAAGGTGAGATTGCGTTTGTACAAACGGATATTGCTTATTACGCAACTGAAGGAAAGTTAATGTTTGATGGTAAAAAAATCGATACGATTGCTGCTTTAGGTGCACTATACCCTGAGACGGTTCAATTAGTGACGACTGAAGCTTCTGGCATTAAAACATATGCTGATTTAAAAGGGAAAAAAGTTTCTGTAGGTGCTCCGGGTTCTGGTACTTATGCGAATGCGGAACAATTGCTTGAAATTCATGGCTTAACAATGGATGACATTAAAGCACAAAATCTTGATTTTGGTGAATCCACTGATGGTCTGCAATCAGGTCAAATTGATGCTGCATTTATTACAGCTGGTACGCCAACAGCAGCTGTAGAGGCGTTAAATGCTACAACAAAAGTCAATATTATCGGTGTAGATGCTGGTAAAGCGGATGAGCTAATTGCTAAATATCCTTACTATGCAAAAGATACTGTAAAAGCAGGTACTTATGGTATTGCCAATGATACGGAGACCGTTTCTGTACTTGCGATGTTAGCAGTAAGTAAGGATCTTTCAGACGATGTTGTATATGAAATGACGAAAGCTATTTATGACAACGCGGGCAAGATTTCACATGCAAAAGGTGAATTTATTAAAAAAGAAACTGCTTTAGATGGTATTAGCATTGATGTTCATCCTGGCGCTCAAAAATACTTTGATGAAAAGAAATAGCGCTATAGTAAGTTGTCAGTTCAAGTTGTTTGGACATTGATAAGAGAATTGATACTTTCTTACACATACAAATGGGGCTCGGATTGCGTAAAGCTTCGGGCCCTTTTTTATTACGTTCAGGCTAAAGCGGATAGTTTTTAAAGTGGGGGAATAGATGTGATGCGAATGAGGAGATTAGTATTTGTAATAGCGATATGTAGTATTGGCGTTGGCATATTCATTTTTCTTCCTCTTCAAAAGGTATTTGCATTTACAGAAACACGGATAGACAATCCAGTCGTGCATTATTTACCTTTTGCTGGTGATGATGCTTTTGGAATAAGGTACACACATTCAATCCATAAATCAGATGTCCTTGAATATTATCGAAGCGTAGCAGGAAATCGTATTCAAATGTTAGGGATGGAGTATGAGGACTTAGCGATTGGTATGCCCGCTTACGCAGAGGAAAATCAAACATTAACACAAAGAGATGGAAAATATTTTTTGCAATTTGATAAGGAATTTATTGAGGATTTTACAATTTTTATAGGGGACTTAGATTTAGATCTTGTATTTGTTTATAAAAATTATGAATATGATTTAAAAAAAGATTTGCAAAGGGGTAAATCTTATTTGTTTGAGGTAAAGCGTTTATCGCTATTTGAACGATGGAAAGGAGTAAGGTTGATATGACAAAACTACAAGAACGCAACAACAAAGTAAAAGAAGAATTTGAGCAAATATCAGCAGAAGAGCAACAAGCCATACTTGAAAAATATGATATTGAATCCAATGTACGTACGATTTCGGGCATGATGAAACATGTAATCTTCTTTGGATTATTAGCATTTTCATTGTTTCAGTTATACACTGCTATTTTTGGGCAATTTACAGCACCGATTCAACGGACTATTCACTTAGGGTTTGGGTTAGCGCTTATTTTCTTATTATTCCCAGCTAGACGAAAAGCGCCAAAGCATAAAATTGCCTGGTTTGATTACATTTTATCGTTATTAGCTGTAGTTGTCGGTTCGTATTGGGCATTGAATTATACCGAGCTTGTTAATCGTAATGGTACCATTACACAGATGGATTTTATTGTAGGTTTAATAGCGGTAGTTCTCGTGCTTGAGGCTGCTCGTCGAGCGGTAGGGTTACCGATTACGATTATTGCAACGTGTTTCTTGATTTATGCTTATTTTGGTCCTTATTTTCCTGCCTTTATGGCGCACCGAGGGCAAGATTTCGAAAGCATTGTTAACCTGATGTATTTTACGACAGATGGTATTTTAGGAACGCCAATTAGCGTATCTGCTACATTTATTTTTGTGTTCTTATTATTTGGTGCATTTCTCGTGAAAACGGGAGTTGGCCAATATTTTAATGACTTAGCTGTAGCTTTCGCTGGAAAATTAATTGGTGGGCCAGCTAAGGTAGCTGTGTTCTCAAGTGCATTACAAGGGATGATTTCAGGAAGTTCTGTAGCGAACGTTGTAACATCAGGTTCGTATACCATTCCGATGATGAAAAAGCTAGGATATCGAAAAGAATTTGCAGGTGCAGTTGAAGCAGCAGCTTCTACTGGTGGTCAATTAATGCCTCCGATTATGGGTGCAGCGGCGTTTCTAATGGTGGAGTTCATTGGACGTGGCATTACATATTGGGATATAGCAAAAGCAGCCGCAATTCCTGCATTGCTTTATTTTACAGGTATTTGGATTATGACGCATTTTGAAGCGAAGCGTGTCGGCTTAAGGGGCTTACGTGAGGATCAAATGCCTAATCGTAAAGAAGTATTTAAGAAGATTTATTTGTTATTACCTATTATTGCAATTATTGTACTGATGTTAACTGGTACACCTGTTATGCATGCTGCACTTTATGGAATTGTTATTTCGATTTTTGTCACAATGTTCAACAAAGACACACGCTTAAAGCCAAAAGATATTGTCGATGCCTTAGTTGAGGGTGCTCGTACGGCATTAGGTGTTGTAGCTGCAACAGCTTGTGCGGGTATTATTGTAGGTGTAGTTGTGAAAACAGGTCTTGGCTTAAGTTTAGCTAATAGTTTAGTAGCGTTGGCAGGGGGCAGTATTATTTTAACGCTAGTATTCGTTATGATTGCTTCGCTTATTTTAGGAATGGGCGCGCCAACAACGGCCAACTATGTTATTACATCAACAATTGCAGCGCCTGCCATTGTGGCATTATTATCACCAAATACACCACAGGAATTAGTGCCAGTTGTTGTATTATTATCGGCGCATTTCTTTGTATTCTACTTTGGTATTATCGCGGATATCACACCACCAGTGGCACTCGCCGCATTTGCTGCTTCGGGAATTTCGGGTGGCGATCCAATTAAGACTGGGGTTAACTCGGCAAAGCTTGCCATTGCAGCGTTTATTATTCCATATATGATTGTGTTCTCTCCGGCTTTGTTAATGATTGATACAACAATACCGCAAATTTTATGGGTCGTCTTTACAGCTGTTACAGGAATGGTTGCAATTGGCGCTGGCGTTATAGGCTTCTGGTACCGTAAAGTACTTTGGATTGAGCGTTTATTTGCGATCGTAGCAGGTCTATTGCTTATCTACCCTGAAAAGTTTTCAGATTGGGCAGGCTTGGCAATTTTCATTGCGCTAGTAGCGATTCAAATTTTAACACAGCACAAATATGGCGGTAACGGCTCTGATAACGGAAATTCGCAGAGTAAAAGTGTAACAGTTTAATGAAAGTTATTAAAAATTAAGAAGCTGGCATATCAATGGCATGGCGAAAAGAGTTTAACTAATGATGTTTGTACCATATGAACAAAATGAAACTTTTGCTGCTCATTCTTTTGCAGTATATAAAAATTAGAAGTGAATACTAGTTGATGGTAGCGAAGCGGTGACTCCTGCTCAGAACGCACACAATGTAAGACGCAACAAGCCCGCGCGTTAGCGAGGGTTGCGGCTTACGTGTGTGCCCGCGGAAAGCACCGCCGTAGCGGACATCAACGGCATAGAAAAGTGTTAGATTGATGGCAGTCAATCTAACACTTTTTCCTTTGTCTCCATCGATTTGTGGATATAACAGAAGAAGAAATCAAGATATTTACATGTAATTCCACAAAATTCAGTGTGTTATTATCTCAATAAGAGATTAAATTGATATAAATTATGCATAATGAGTATTATTTGTTGATTTTTCGTAAAAAGATAGTATATAATCAAATTATCAGAAAATTCTATTAATAAAGGAGGCAAGATGATGGAGCTTAATTTTAATTCGAAATTTGAAACGTATTTGATGGACCAAGAGCCTGAATTACAAACGACAAATAATAATGAGGAGCAACCACTTCAAATACAAAATGAAGAATATCCAGAGGGTTTTTTTACAAGCTTATAATTGCTATTTCAAAAGGCTGTGCTAAAAGTCGAACTAGATCTTTTAACACAGCTTTTTGCTATGTGTAAAAAAATTTTTTTGCACATTTTTAATGAATTTTACATAAAATAATAAAGATTAATTCAGCGTTTTATTACCAAGTTATAGGATGTAAAAATAGCTATAGTACTAATTTCATATATACTTTTCTAAAATGCTTTCATGTATAATGAGGGGAAAAAAGGTGTATCGAGGTGTCGTTATGACAAGTGCAGCAAAGTTAGAAGAAACAATGTATCAATGGTTTGAACATTTTCATAATTATCCAGAAGTAAGCTGGAAGGAATTTGAAACAACTAAGAAAATTGCGTCGATATTAGACGACTTAAACGTATCTTATCGTTTGTTAGGTGATGTACCTGGACTACTTGCAGAAATTGGTACAGGCGATGAGATCGTAGCAGTGCGTGCAGACATTGATGCATTATGGCAAGAAGTCGATGGGAAATGGCAGGCAAACCATTCGTGTGGTCATGATGCCAATATTACAATGGTACTAGGAGCGCTATTGCTGCTAAAAGATCGACCGTTGCAACATCGTGTTCGCTTTATTTTTCAACCTGCAGAGGAAGTAGGAAATGGCGCATGTGCCGCATTTGAGCGTGGTGCTGTAGATGGTGTTTCGCATTTGTTTGGTGTCCACTTGAGACCGATTGAAGAGTTGCCGTTAGGGAAAGTTTCACCAGCTATCCATCATGGTGCTGCTTACTTTTTAGATGGCACTATTCATGGTACGGATGCACATGGTGCAAGACCACATCAAGGTAAAAATGCGATTGATGTCATAATGGCAATTCAGTTAATGTTAAATAGCATTCATTTGTCGCCGTTCGAGCCACATTCTGCGAAATTAACGAAGATTATTGCTGATGGCGGTAGTACGAATATTATTCCGGGTAGTGCTAGCTTCTCAATGGATATTCGAGCGCAGCATAATGATCAGTTGGAATTGCTTCGTAGTCGTATTGAATCTGGGTTGAAATCAGTACAGCAACAGTTTGACATTGAATTAAAGTGGAAATGGCTTGATTTCACACCTGGAGCAGAAGTTTCGCCTGTTGCGGCCAACATGGCTAAAAATGCTATATTAGAATCACTTGGTGAACAATTTTTAGCGGATGAAATTACAACGCCAGGTAGCGATGATTTTCATTTTTATACAGTAAAAAAACCAGAACTAAAGGCAACGATGATTGGTATTGGTGCTAATTTAGTACCTGGTTTACATCATCCGAAAATGACTTTTGAACGAAGTGCATTAATCGATGCATCGAAAGTACTGGCGTGTTTATTAGAAAAAAAGCCTGAACATAAGTAAGGAATATTTAGAAGGTTCTATCTATTTTGGATGGAGCCTTTTTTATTTGTATTGTTACAACGAAATGTATAAAAATGCAGCGTTTTGAATGGGTTGTATAAGCTAGTTGGAAGCGTTTTTTTTCCCTTTAACTATGATAATTGCTATAGAAGCATAAAATTTTTGCGTTGACTTTATATTTTTTGAATATTAAGCTAAAAAACGTAAAAATATATTTGCGCTTGTGAATTAGTTAATTGTGATTAGGTGCAAAAAAGGGGATGGGACAATGAAAAAGGAAATAAGTGCAAGTTGGGCACTCCTAACTTTTGTAATAATGATTACTACGATGCTTTTTACAGTAGTTGTATTAGAGCAAAGTCCTCACGTGCCACTTATCGTGGGAACAATTGTAGCAGCGATTGTTGCCAAAAAACACGGTTATAAGTGGGTGGAAATTGAAGAAATGATGTATAAAGGTATTCGCCTCGCTCTTCCCGCAATTGTTATTATCATTTTAGTTGGTTTGACAATTGGCGCATGGATTGGTGGTGGAGTCGTTGCCACGATGATTTTCTACGGTTTAAAATTAATTTCTCCAGCTTGGTTTTTAGTGACGATTTTGTTATTATGTTCAATCGTTTCGCTAGCAATCGGTAGCTCTTGGTCCACAATGGCAACGATTGGTGTTGCTGGTATGGGTATCGGTTTAAGTATGGGTATTCCAGCACCGATGATTGCAGGAGCAGTTATTTCAGGTTCTTACTTTGGTGATAAAATGTCACCTTTATCAGATACAACAAATTTAGCAGCAGGTTTAACAAATACAGATTTGTTTGCACATATAAAACATATGCTTTACACAACAATTCCGGCCTTAATTATTACACTTGTTGCATTTGGTTATATGGGAAGACGTTTTGCTGATGTAGCGATGGATTCGGAAAACATAATGACAACGCTTGCAGTTATGGAAAAAAGCTTTGTTATTTCACCATGGCTATTACTTGTCCCAGTAGGGGTTATTGTTATGGTAGCCAAAAAGGTTCCGGCAATCCCTGCATTAGTTGTTGGTATTATTTCAGGCTTCTTATTACAAATTTTTGTACAAGGCGGAACACCAACGATGGCTGTCCATGCATTACAAGAAGGATTTGTTATTTCTACAGGCAATGACATGGTGGACGAGCTCTTTAATCGTGGTGGCTTAGATTCAATGATGTATACGGTTTCAATGACAATTGTTGCCATGACATTCGGTGGGGTGTTAGAATATTCTGGCATGTTAAAGGCGCTTATGGATGTTGTTGTGAAGTTTGCTAAATCTACAGGTAGCCTTATTGCTTCAACAATTGCCGCATGTATTACAACAAATGCGACATGTTCTGAGCAGTACATATCAATTGTAGTACCTTCACGTATGTTTGCTGACGTTTATCAAAAACGAGGTTTACATTCGAAAAATTTATCGCGCGCTCTAGAGGATGGCGGAACGCTAACATCCGTGTTCTTCCCTTGGAATACTTGTGGGGTATTTATATTAGCGACACTAGGTGTTAGTGCAATGGAGTATGCTCCTTATGCAATACTTAACTTTACGGTGCCAATCATTTCAATTATTTATGGTTATGTCGGATTTAAAATTATCAAGATGACGCCAGAAGAAATGGAAGCAGCAGAGCTACGTAAAAAAGAAGCGCAAGAACAAGAGATGAATAATATGGTTGCAGTAGACTAAGACTCGCAAATTTGGAATGAATGAAAAAACAAGACAAGCCCCCATCAGTAGAGTGCAGTTGGGGAGTGGAGAGACGCTGTAAGCATGGTATATGTCATGCGATAAGAATCTTCGCTCACCAATGAGAAACACTATGTTGGAGCTTGTCTTTGTCTATTAATAGGTTGCAAAGTTTAATTCGTATATTGTGCGAGGACGCCCTTGTTGGTGCGTCATTTCTTCACCGACAACTTTCGCATAGCCATGATCAACTAATTTTTTAATAATGCGTTCAGTCGTTCGACGTGTAACTTGTAAGTATTCTGAAAGATTTTGTGCTGTAAATTGCGAAGATTGCCGTTCCTTACTGAATTGAATTATTTTCGAGATGTTTAATGGACTTAAGCTTGTTTGTTTTGCCATTTGTAAAATATAAGGATCTTTCGTTTTTAAAGATAGTTTACCTTCAGATTTTGGGAATGGGCCCAATAGATTTTTCTGTTCATCCAGAATATAAATTTCAAAAGGTTTGGCAAATTTTAATGCCTGTGTAGCATTTTCAGCAGCTTCGAAAATTGAGTGCCCATAGCCAAAGGCAAGCCTAAAAGGTGAGTCTAGTTGTTGGCTAAGGTGCTGGAAATATTCCTTTTCAAGTGCATTTTGTAAATGGCCAGCAGTTGTATAAAGCTCAAAATAGTTAGCATTTATTTGCTTATATGTGGCATGTGTCGTTGCAGTTATGTTTTGTAAAATATCAGCACATCGATTGTTTTCGGGAATATCTAAAAATCCAACGACAGCTTTTGCAGATTCGGATTTAGTAAGCAGTGATTGTGTTTTCGTTTCTTCTAGACATTGTATAATTGAACTGGTTGCATCTAGCATGCGCATCGCAGGGATGTTTCGTAGCTGCAACTCATCAAATACACTATGAATGCTAGTAATAACAAAATCGATTTGCTGTGCATCCCATAAGGCAATATGCTTGTTCAAGACATCGTCTGTTGGTGCTGTAATGGAAATGGGATGAACATAAGGTTTTGTACCGGTATATTCAATTTCTGTTAGCACATGATCGACGAATTTTGGATGCATGACGTCGATTGATAGCCTTGGTAATGAGATTGCTTTGTTTGCTATAAGTGACAATAAAGTTGTAGAAATGGTCATCTCATCTTGTTTTAAGTAATTCCAAGGAATCGGCAATGTTTCAAGAGATGATTGAGCATATAAATAGGGCAATGTGCCTCCGAAAAGAAGTGCATCACATGGCTTGATTTGCTTTAACAAAGTCGGTGCATCGGAAGGGTGCTTATAAAGATAAAATTCTATTTGAATATTCTCTATGTTTTGTGCGATACTAGAGATACGCTTTTTAAAAGCATGAGAGCATATAATTGCTATTTTTGTAGACAAAGGCATCGTTCCTTTTTATATTTTTTTACGTAATTAGCGACATATTAACGACAACATAAATTATACAGGAGTATGATAAAAAATGAAAATCCAACAAGTAGACATTTTTGCAATTCAATTACCACTTATTGATCCTTTTATTATTAGTTACGCTACATATGATACAATGCCTTCGATTATTTTGAAAATCACAACAGATACTGGCATTGTTGGCTATGGAGAAGCAGTACCTGATGAACATGTAACAGGCGAGTCATGGGATAGTACGTATGCAGTATTAAAACACCAGCTAGTACCTGCCATTATTGGTGAAAATCCAATGGCTTTTGAAAAGCTTCACGATAAAATGAATCATATTGTGAAGGATGTACCTGCTGCTAAAGCGGCAATTGATATCGCATGTTTTGATATTGCTGGCAAAGCATTACAACTTCCGGTTTATCAGCTACTTGGCGGTCGCTATCATGAGAAATTCCCGATAACTCATGTTTTGAGTATCGGAACACCTGAAGAAATGGCAGATGAGGCAGCTAAACGTGTAGAAATGGGCTATCAGTCATTTAAAATGAAAGTAGGAACTGAAGTTAGACGTGATGTTGCGCGCATAAAAGCAGTACGTGAGCGTGTAGGCGAAGATATTGCAATCCGTGTCGATGTAAACCAAGGATGGGGTAATGCGGCTACAACATTACAAGGGTTACGTGCACTAAAAGATTTAAATATCGATTGGTTAGAACAGCCTGTTGATAGTGAAGATATTGATGGCATGGTAGAAATTAAATCAAAGTCTGATGTACCGTTAATGATTGATGAGGGACTACGTGGCGTACGTGAAATGCGTGAAATCATTGCGAAGCGTGCAGCAGATAAAGTAAATATTAAATTAATGAAATGCGGGGGGATTTACCCTGCGATGAAATTAGCAGTAATGGCGGAAATGGCCGGTATTGAATGTCAAATTGGTTCAATGGTTGAGTCTTCTGTAGGTTCCGCAGCTGGTTTCCACGTTGCATTCTCTAAAAAAATTATGACAAGTGTGGAATTAACAGGACCTCTAAAATTCTCTAAAGACGTCGGTAATTTACACTATGATGTTCCGTTCATTTGCCTGACTGAAAAGCCTGGATTAGGTGTAGATGTCGATGAAGAAGTACTAATGGAACTATGCCAATTTTCAACAACTGTAACAGCGTAAGGAGGTTTCGACATGGATAAAATTTATGAAGGATTGCTTGGAGAAACGCCTTTTTATGTTACGACATTACAAATGCATCATTTACCGGCGATACTGACATTACAGCAAGAGGTATATGAAGCATTGCCGGATCAAAGCATTTTACAGCCGTTATCTACAGAAGAATTTGAATACATTTTGCAAGGGAATGGCTTGATGATTGGGGCATATGTTGAGAATGAGCTCATTGGCTTTCGAGCACTATTGAATCCACCTGTTGATGACGAACATCTTGGCTATGATTGCGCGATTCCAGAAGAGCAATTCCATCGCGTGTTATATCAAGAAATTTCTAATGTTTCGCCACATTATCGAGGCTATGGACTACAAAAAACGTTAGCATCTATTGTGATGAAGGAAATTGATTTAGATAGCTTTGACTATGTTTGTTCAACGGTTAAACCGTATAATATTCCGAGTTTAAAAGATAAATTTTCGCAAGGGCTAGTCATTAAAGGCCTGAAAATTAAATATGTTGATAAATTGCGCTATATTTTTTATAAGGATTTACAACATGGGCAGCCACAATATAGTGACAAGAAAGCTGTTTCCATGCAAGATACAGCGTTACAGCAGCAGCTTTTGAAAGCGGGCTATACAGGGACATCCATGTATGAAGAACAAAATGAGTGGTTCGTTGTCTATGAAAAATAATAGAAAGCCTTACTTTTCACAAAACGTGAGAGGTAAGGCTTTTTGTTATTTCTTTAGTGGACAAAATCCACATGCCAGTAGACCGGGAATATCTTTTGAAAAGCAGCAAGATTTGCGAACAGGAACATTCACTAAATTTGTAGGGCTCTGCCCACCGGTATATTCCGCCCACCATGATTTTTGTGAAAAACGAGCCCAAGTTTTAGGATTCTCTAAAATTTCGATATCGTCCATTGCTTGGTCAGCTAAGCCGGGATTAGCCAACAATTGATGGTAGTGCCATAGTAGGTAACCAAAGAAATTTTCCCAAATGGTTAACGGGGAAATCGATGTTACTTTGCGTAGTTGCGAAACGATGACATGCCCGTCATATAGTATTTTTTCAATAACAGCTTGTCGTTCCTCTTCATCTACATAACGCCAATCGTTAGGATTAACAAACATCGCGACAGTAAAGCTATTGAATTCCTTAGCCGCATCAAAGCGAAGTTCAATTGGTTTTCCATCCCATATTTCATCGTAAGCAGCAAGCATATAAAGCTGCATAGCGAAAAACATGCCGTAGCGTCGTGCAAAATGGGAGATAGCGGCTGTTTCTGTTGCGGCATCTGTAATGCCCATCATCAGGTTTAAAAAATCAGGATGGTAAAAGTCTTTATGTATATCAGCCAACGTAAATAAAGTACGTTTTGGCTCTGTTGTATAAATACTGTAGGAATTTAGTTGTCTGACTTGATCCATCGTTAAAGCGGGCATTGTCATCACCTTTTCTTTTCAATCATTACCCTCAATTATAAGTTATTCATTTTTACTTCACAAATGGAATGCAATATAGTAAAATACATTAAACATATAAGAAAGGTTGGTTTTAGATGCCGTTAACACATGCAATTCCAAGACCGCTTGTACGTTTCAATCAATGGACAATTTTGCTTAGTGTATTATTATCGTGGATTACAGGTTATGCATGGCTATTAGCGATTCCTTTAGTTGCAAATTTACTCGGTGTTTTTTGTCATTTTAATCCGGTTATCAGATTTGGAAAATTGTTTTTACGAAAAGCACCCACTGCCTATATACCGGAAGACGCGCAGCAACAAAAGTTTAATTCCAGCATTGCAAGCATATGTTTAGCTAGCGGGCTAGTAGCGTTTTTGTGTGATTGGCAAGTAGTGGGGTATGTGATGACAACGATGGTGGCGATCGCTTCATCAATAGCAATTGCTGGATTTTGTATCGGTTGTTTTTTGCATTTCCAATTAAAACAATGGCAATACCGCCGTTCACTAAAAAAAATCATGTGATGTATTAAAAAAATTTTTAGTTAATTTAAAGATTGTAGTTGACAATTTAATTGATAATGATTATCATTATCATTGTAAAGATTATTCCTTCTCTGCAAAACGAGTGTAGAGAGGATGAACTTTAGCTACTTTTCTCCAGAAGTTTGCTAGTTCATAAAGCGCTCCTAAAACCCCCCTCATTTTTTGGGAACGTAAAATCTCTAGACGACTCATCCTTATGGAATGAGTCGTCCTTTTTATTGTTTGTCGACAACAGATCATAACCCTCTATTAGTTAGAGCTAGATTGTTCAGAAGGGGAAGATTGTTGAGGGACACTTTTCTTTCCAAGAATCATCGTATAGTAGCTATGCAGCAGCATACCGACAATGATAACACCAAGCCCGGCGAGAGCAATCGGGTCTGGGAACGCAATGCCGAGTAGTAGCACCTCACCAACAATGACAAATAGTATTTCCGTCGATTGGGTTGCCTCAACAGCGGCTAGTTTGCCTTGATGTTCACGAACGCGATCAGTTGCGATGAAAAATAGAATGGTCGCAATGACGCCTGAACTAATACCGACAAGTAATGATTGGTACACTTGATTTAATGAAGGTAGCCCAACGGTTAAAACGGCATATAAAGCCATAACAATCCAAGCAGGCATGGAAGCAACCGTCATACCAAGCACCCGTTGGAATGTATCTACACGTCCTCCACATACCTCCATCATTTTACGATTACCGAGTGGGTAAGCAAAAGCTGCAATGATGACCGGTAAAATACCCAATGCTAAATTTTTCGATGTCACAGACTGTGCTTGTGGTATTTGAATAAGCAAAATACCAGCAAGAATAACGCATGAAATAAGGAACGAAATCAACGGGATTTTTTGACGCACTGTTTTTCCAGAGATGACTGATACAAAAAGGGGAGCAAGTAGAACCCCAGCAACAATTGTAAATTGCCATGTACCGGAAACGAGCCAGCCTGGGCCGAACGCGGCTGCAAATGTCAGTGGTGCATAAAATAGCACAAAGCCAACAAAGCTCCATAGAAGCCATGCTACAGGTTTATTTTTCATTTCATTTGTCAGCTGTGAAAAGCCTTTACGGTAAAAGACGATAACTAGTAAAAAAGGTAACATGAAGAAATAACGAAGTGATGCGCTCCATAGCCAACTACCACCTTGCATTTCCATTGCATGATTTAAAATAAATGTTACAGCAAAAAATAGAGAAGCTAAAATGCCTAAAGCAATTTCTTTCATAATCTATCACCCTAACTTTTATGTAATTCGAAAATTCAGTTATTTTTATCGAGAAGTCAGCATTGGAATCGATTTATTAGTTGGACTTTTTGAGCCAGCTCATAAATCTAGACGCAAGTCTTGCGAAGTAAAGAAAAAATCCGCATAGACTCCTAAGAACAAGCAAATGCACCGTTTTGAGTGAACTGTGCTAGTCGTGCCTTATTCATCGGGAGCGAAGCGGATTTTAGTATCTTAAAGACTGTTTATAGCGTCTTTGCTTGAAATTGATTTTTATCGCTCGAATTTAAAAATAACTTACTTACCTTGTTGTTCAAATAGCTGCACGATTTCGATAATAACTTGTGTAGCTTTTTCCATTGTTTCGGCAGATACATATTCGTATTTACCATGCATGTTCTCGCCACCAGCAAATATATTTGGAGTTGGTAAGCCCATGTAAGATAGTTGAGAGCCATCTGTACCACCACGAATCGGTAATGTATTCGGAGTAATATCTAATTTTTCCATAGCTTGGCGTGCAATGTCTACAATTTCTTTTACAGGCTCAATTTTTTCACCCATATTATAGTATTGATCCTCAATTGAAATTGTCAGTGCATCTTTGCCAAATTGCGCTTGAATTTTAGCAGCAGCATCGCGCATTAATTGTTTTTTTGCCTCGAATTTTTGACGGTCATGGTCACGTACGATATAAGAAAGCTCAGTATGTTCAATAGCCCCTTTAAAGTCCATTAAATGAATAAAGCCCTCATAACCTTCTGTTTTCTCAGGTACAGCATCCGTTGGCATTTCGTTTTGGAAAGCAATAGCCATCGTAATAGAGTTGACCATTTTATTTTTCGCCGAACCTGGGTGTACACTAGTTCCTTTTGTTATCACTTTAACGCCCGCGGCATTGAAGCTTTCGTATTGTAGCTCGCCTAAAGGTCCACCGTCCATTGTATATGCATAGTCAGCCCCGAATGCAGCGACATCAAATTTATGAGGTCCGCGCCCGATTTCTTCATCAGGAGTGAAAGCTACACGTAATTTGCCGTGCTTAATGGAAGGGTTATTAATTAAATATTCCATAGCCGTTATGATTTCAGCGATGCCCGCTTTATCGTCCGCACCTAATAGTGTCGTGCCGTCTGTTGTAATCAGTGTTTGTCCAACGTAATTTTTAAGTTCAGGGAATTCATTTGGCGACATGACTAAATTTTCGTTTAATCGAACAGCACCGCCATCGTAATTGTCAATTCGTTGTGGATTAACATTTTTGCCAGTGAAATCAGTAGCTGTATCCACATGAGCTAAAAATCCGAGCGTTGGTACTTCTTTATCTGTATTTGCTTCAAGTGTTGCAAATAAATAGCCATTGTCATCTAATGTAATGTCTGTTAAGCCAATTGCGGCAAGTTCATCCTTCAAAATATGCAATAAATCAAATTGCTTTTGAGTAGAAGGAGTTGTTTCACTTGTGAAGTCTGATTGAGTATCGATTTTTGCGTAGCGAATTAATCGCTCGATTACTTGTTCTTTCATAGAATATATGGCCTCCTTTGTAGGTGTCTGGCACTCAAACAATTCAGAATTGTTTGAGTGCCAGGCACTTTCATTGTACCACTTTACTTCGGATTTCGGAATATTGAACAATGCTCAATGCAATAAGTAATTGGGCACAATAATAAGTCAGCATAATAACTTCGTGAGAAAAAGGTAATGGTATAACAAATTTATTCACCGCTAAATAAGAGTCCGATACGATAAACAATATAGCACCGATTATCGCGAATGTAGAACGAGTGCGAATGGCAGTCCAGCCCATCGTTAAGATAATTGAAATATAGGCAAGAACTGCAAAAGTAAGTACAGTTTCTCCCGATTTAAAAACGGTGCTCGCAATCCATATGCCCATTAATGCACCGTATAGAAGTAATATGCCCTTTGCCCATTTTGGTACTGGCTGTTCACTAGTGCTGGAAAAAGCGAAGATATAAAAAATATGCCCTATTAAGAAGCTAGTAAGACCGATTAGGAACCATTGTAATGTGTAGTCTCCTATCATACAAAATACTAAGCCTATAATAATTAATAATTGATATTTTTTTATCGACTGTACTTTTGCGGTTGCCGCCATAAAAATAATCAAAATCATCGGGATGATTTTGAAAATGAGTGTTAAGCGTTGGTCAATATGTGAAAAGAAAAAAATATAATACAGACCAAACAAGATGATGAATGCTAATAATATTTTTCTAGCCAAATTTTCAGCTCCTTTTCTTTGAAATTCTCTATCAATGTTTAAATTCCCTTTTTGATTATAATATCTTTTGCTCCATGGTGTGTGAGGCGGGTATCCGTTTAATTTATGTTTGAAACTTTTTCTCTATGTAACCGTAAATAAGAAAGACAGTAAGTGAGGAGAGGGTGAATGAAATGACTAAGCTATTGATAGCTTCTGCAGTCATTGCAATTATTGCGAGTGTATTATTAACACCGCTCATAACGAAAAAGCGTGAAGATGGGCAATCGAAGAAAGTAATTGGCTACTTTTTTATCGCTGTATTTGTTATAGGATTTATCGCATCGGGTATTGCACTCTATGTTACAAAAATTGATGTTAACTGGCTTGTCTTTTGGCCAGTAATTATACTACTAACTTTATGTGGTGCATTCCTAGCAAGTGGTATTGAAAGAAAAATAAAAGGTATTTTATTTTTAGCGAGCTTAGTAGTGGGGGTCTATGTATTGTCCGCACCACTATGGAATGCTAACGATAAATTTAAATCTGCGGAAATGAAAGAGGAGGTTGAGATTAAGCCGTTTGATGAAACACAAACACCGGCAAGTGTCCCACCTAAATTCGTCCGCAATAAAATGAAAAAAGCGTTTGGGCAAGTCCCAAATACAAGTTATTACGAGCTAGGGCGTTTACAGATTCAAAAGGTAAATGGTGAATATGTTTATATTGCACCAGTTGAATTTTCGGGCTTCTTTAAATGGATGAACGGTAAAACAACGCCGGGTTATTTTACAATGAGTGCTACGGACTCAGCGGATAACCCAAAATTTATCGCACAGGAAATGAAATATGTTCCTTCTGCTTTTTTAAATGCCAATTTAGAGCGTCACATGCGCTTACAGCATCCATTCCTTATTTTCTACGGAGATGTTCAACTGGAAATCGATGATGACGGTAAACCGTACTATATCCGTTCATATGGTGAATTCGTATCTGCACGAAATGGCTTTGATGTAAAAGGTATCGTCCTTGTTGATGCATTGACAGGTAAGTCTGAAGTTGTAAAATTAGCTGACGTGCCAGCATTTATCGATGGTGCTGTTTCACCTGAGACAGTAAGTTTACAAAATAGTTATTATGGCAAATATGTTCATGGTTACTGGAATAGTATGTTTGGTAAAAAAGATGTCAAGTTACCATCTGATGAAGGCACGGAAGCGAATGTCAGTCCAATTTTCGATGAAGCGGGCGATATGTATTATTTCACAGACTTCACGAGTCCAAAAGAGGGCGTCGATTCTATGCTAGGCTACTCATTAACAAATGCCCGAACTGGTGAAGCGACATATTATACAGGAAATAAAGATGAATCGTATATGGATTCACAGGGCAATTTGCAAATTATTGAAAAGAAATTTATTGAGAAAAAATGGGCAGGAGAAATGCCTGTATTATATAACTTTTACGGAGAGGCGAGTTGGTTAACAGCAGTGCTGGATTCTAATGGCTTCTTACAAAATTACTTTATTGTTTCTGCAGCAAATCCTGAAATATCCGCTTATGCTACAACACCAAAAGAAGCGTTGAAATTATATAAAACAGCGCTTAGTCGTGGTGGTAGTACGGTCGATGGTAGTTCACATGCAGAGCAAAAAAATGCAAGCGGGACAGTACTGCGCGTTTATAAGGAACGCCTTGGAGACTTCACGATTGTATCGTTTTTACTGAATAATGGTGAAAACTATTTAGTAAGTGCGGAAACGGAGCCACTGGCGATTTATTTACAAGAGGGCGATGAAGTCATCCTCACGTATAATGAAACAGGAGAGCAATTCTTACCAGTACGATCGCTCATTATTAAAGGATTACAATAAAATAAAAGACGATCAGCACAATGAATTTTATTGTCTTGATCGTCTTTTTTATATGTTTTGCGTCTCGATGTAACGAAGCATCTTTTCTTTATGATTAGCAAAAAGTGTTGTGGCATGATCGTTTAAAGCGAGAATTTCTTGCATATATTCATGTAACAAATTAAGTTCGTAGTCAAAATTAGAAGCTGATTCTTGTTCAATCATATACTCCAATAGAAGAGCATGCAACACCACTACTTCAAGGTTTTGTGTATTCGTTACAAATTTTAAATTTAAAATGCTTGTATAGGAAACGAATTGATCGACATAGGCAATTGCATCTTTGTATTGAGTGAGATTGATATGTGGTTCTAGCCGTTTTCTTAAAAGTAAGCACTCATTGTTTAAGTCTTGAATTTTTAAAAATAAACCTCTTACGCTTCTCTTATGTTGTTGTTCTAGGGTACGAGCAAGATGCTTATTGACGTAGGACATGTTGACATAACTCCTTTCGAGATAAAGTCCTTCTATTAATATTAATGGAAATGTTGGAAAAGGGAAGAGTCTTTTCGTTTAATTTGCCCCTGAATTTAACATATCAAACAAGACAAAAATACTAGATTGATAACAAAAAGTCGTTTTAAATATGAAAAAAATGGAGTTAATATCATACGATAGTAACCCCATTTCACAAATGCTATTTCCAGTTAAATCCTTTTTGTGCTAAGAAGCTATTGATATGAGGACGACGTTGTTCAATTAGGAAGTCTGCCATTTGCTTCGTCCAGTTATCAATTTTACGGTTTGAGGAACGACTATTATAATAGGCTTCCATCGTTTCATTGTAAGAAGGTAAAAGTTCCTCATACTTTGCTGTATTGTATTCATTTTCGTGTAGGACAGCTGCCACTGGTAAACGAGGCTTAACCTCATTGCGGCGAGCGGGTACACCAATTGTTAAACCAAACAATGGGAAAACATAATCAGGTAGATTAAATAATTCACTAATTTCTTCAGGCTTATTACGCACACCGCCGATATAGCAAATGCCATATCCCATAGATTCAGCCGCAACAACAAAGTTTTGCGCAAATAATGATACATCAGCTACACCTACGAGAACGTTCTCCGCAGAATCAGCGACTATATCAACGCCTTCTAATTTCCCGGCCATTTGCAGTCGTTTAAAGTCTACACAAAAGACAAAAGCTCCGCCCGACGTTTCGTATTGACGTGGATTTCCAGAGAGCAAGCCTAACTTTTCTTTTTTGTCCTCGTCTGTTACCCAAATGACACTATATGCTTGTACAAAGTGAGATGTTGCAGCCATTTGGGCGGTAGCAATTAAATCTTCGACAATTTCTTTAGATATTGGATTTCCATCATAAATTCGAACTGAAGAGTGACTACGTAATAAATCTTTTACCATTTAAAAATCCCCTTTTACCCATTTTATATATCAAAAGCATAGCACGCTTTTTGGCTAAAATCGAATGATATTCCATCTAGAAATGAGCTTTCAATTTAGTCTATGCCTTACACATAAACAAAAAGTTTTAAAAGAGGGACTAGATTTTGTAAAAGTATGCTATGTCAAGTTTTTTAGTTGAAGGTAGCGGAGGCGGGGACTTCTGCTCAGAATAGCACACAATGTAAGACGGTGGTATTCGACGCGTTAGCGAGGATTGCGGCTTACTTGTGCTGAGCGGAAAGCACCGACGCAGCGGACATCAACAATTTAAAATACCTCGTTAAGTAAAATATTTTGTTAGATATAGCTTAAATCTTCTGAATAGTGTAAAATTATGTATGGCGACAGGTTATTTATCTCCTGTTTTTTTACATTGGTTGGGTGTACCGATGACAAGGACAAATAATCTAGTTGAAGTAAATATAAATGTGGGATGGAGGAATAAGGAATGGATGAAAAGTTAGCAAAAAAGCTTCGTAATGAACAGTTACGAAACAAAGTTGTAACAGCAGAAGAAGCAGCATCTTGGATTAAGGACGGCATGGTACTTGGTATGAGTGGATTTACACGTGCAGGTGACGTAAAAGTGGTACCGCTTGCACTTGTCGAGAAAGCGAAAACAGAAAGCTTCAAAGTAGATGTATATACAGGTGCATCTCTTGGGCCTGAAGTTGACCAATACTTAGCAGAAGCTGGTGTTATTCGCAAGCGTAGCCCTTTCCAAGCTGATTCAGGTATTCGTAATAAGATTAATAGTGGTGACATCACTTATGTAGATGCTCATCTATCACACAATGCGGAACTAGTACGTCAAGGTATTATTGGTCCGATTGACTTTGCGATAATTGAAGCTACTGCCATTACAGAAGACGGCTTATTAATTCCTACAACTTCAGTTGGTAACTCTCCGATTTTTGTACAAGAAGCAGACCAAGTGATCATCGAGCTAAACGTAGCCCAGCTTGATGCGTTAGAAGGTGTGCATGATATATTTGTACCAGGGCCGCAGGGTAAGCGTGATCCAATTCCAATGCTAAAGGCGTCAGATCGTCTTGGTACAATTGGTATTCCACTAGATTTAGATAAAGTAAAGGGCATTGTCATTTCAGATATTTTAGATGCGCCGTCAACAATTGTCCCAGCAGATGAAGAAACAGACATTATGGCGAATCACCTACTGAATTTCTTGCGTGAAGAAATTAAAGTAGGTCGTTTAACGACGAGTTTACGCCCAATACAATCAGGTGTAGGGTCTGTAGCGAATGCTGTACTATTAGGTTTTAAAGATTCCGAATTTGAGAATTTAGAAGTTTATTCGGAAGTACTACAAGATGCAGTTTTTGAATTAATGGATGCAGGAAAAGTAAGCTTTGCATCTGCTACTTCTATTACCCTATCTGAAGAAGTAGGAAACCGCGTTTACGGAAATTTTGAAAAATACGCTGATAAATTAGTATTACGCCCACAGGAAATTTCTAACTATCCGGAAATTATCCGCCGACTCGGTTTGATTTCGGTCAATACTGCACTTGAATTAGACATTTACGGGAACGTAAATTCAACACATGTTTCGGGTACGAAAATGATGAATGGTATTGGTGGTTCTGGAGATTTTGCTCGTAATGCACGATTAGGAATTTTCGTAACAAAATCGTATGCAAAGGGCGGGAAAATTTCGAGTATCGTACCGATGGTTTCGCATGTAGACCATACAGAACACGATGTAGATATTATTGTCACAGAACAAGGAGTTGCCGATTTACGTGGCTTAGCACCTAAAGAGCGCGTTGGCCGTATTATTGATAACTGTGCGCATCCTGATTATAAAGAGCAATTATGGGCGTACTTTAACGAAGCGAATGAAGCAACAGGCGGACACCATACACCACATATTTTAGAAAAAGCGCTTTCTTGGCATGTGAATTTAGCGAAGAACGGTACAATGCTAGATCCATCATTTGCTAAGTAATATATTATAAAAAAAGTGTTAGATTGACTGCAATCAATCTAACACTTTTTTGCCATGCCGTTGTTGTCCACTGCGGCGGTGCTTTCCGCGGGCACACAGTAAGCCGCAACCCTCGCTGACGCGCGGCTTGTTGCGTCTTACATTATGTGCTGTTCTGAGCAGGAGTCACCGCCCTCGTTACCAACAACACGTGCTACCTACTAATTTTTTTATTAATAGCAAAGAGTGAAGCTAAGCTTTCTTCGTTTTGCATAGCGATTGCCATGCCGTTGTTGTCCACTGCGGCGGTGCTTTCCGCGGGCACACAGTAAGCCGCAACCCTCGCTGATGCCCAAGGTGTCTGCGATTACGTTGCGTGCGTTCTAGGTTGGAGTCTGCATGGATTTTTACTTTTTAAGTCATAAAATACATTACTAGAATGGAATTTCTATTAGTGCCTGGCACCAGCCTTATATCTTGTTTTATACTGATTTTTTAAAGGCAGATGTTACTTTCGGTTCGGTCCCATTGATGAGCCGTTTAATATTTTCGATATGCAAGATGAGCGCTAAGCAAAACAGTAGAGTTGCAATAATGGTCGGGCCAATTCCGGGTATCCATAAATAGGTTGCAGTACAAAATACAAGATAAAATGCAAGCACACCAACAATTAAATAGTTTGTTAATAAAGATAAAACAACAAATAATATAAGTGCAAATAACGCGATTTTCCAATCGACGGCAAGTAAAATGCCAATAATGGATGCAGTCCCTTTGCCACCTTTGAAGCCCATATAGAATGGGAAATTATGACCTAAAATAACACTAGCAGCCATTGTAAAGATTAAGAGCCACATTTGAATTTCCGTAAATTGTGATGCATTGTTTGAAAAGTAGTTGAGTGCACAGAGTACCGCAACGACTCCTTTACCAATATCAATTACTGCTACTAAAATGCCGTATTTCCAACCGAGAGATAGTGTTGCGTTGGAGGCACCGGCATTGCCATGACCTGCTTTTTTCAAATCCACACCTGATAAAAATTGGGCTACTTTAGAGCCATGAATGCAGCCAATTAAATAACCAATAACAATCATAATAAAAAATATCATGGCTTTTTCCATTAAAAAATGCTCCTTTCAATTTATAAGTTTACTCTAGTATATGTGCTCTTATTACGTAATGGAGCAGACAGAAGTTTCAGAAAAAAATAATTTTTACGGTTGACAGAAAAAAAGTCTATGTTTATACTTTGTAACAACGATGGAAATTGAATCACATACTCTTATCAAGAGCGGCGGAGGGAATAGGCCCTACGATGCCCGGCAACCAGTGAGTGACGAACTTACTAAGGTGCTAATTCCTACAGATTCTTACTTGGATCTGGCAGATAAGGGGAGGAAAACTTGCAACCGCAACCCTCTTCTTAACTGAAGAGGGTTTTTGTTTTCTACACATAAATCCTCCTCATCTCCGGTACCATCGTCAAAACCATTAAGGAGGAAGAAAACATGTCGAATTTCAAACCAGAAACATTACTATTACACGGTGGTCAAGAGCCTGACCCAGTGACAGGTTCTCGAACAGTACCAGTGTATCGATCAACAGCTTTCGTATTTAAAGACACTGCTCATGCGCAACGTCTTTTCGCTTTAGAAGAAGCGGGTAATATTTATACACGTATTACAAACCCAACAGTAGATGTATTTGAAAAGCGTGTCGCTTTATTGGAAGGCGGTACAGCGGCAGTAGCACTTTCATCAGGTGCAGCAGCAATCGCATTTTCAATTTTAAATCTAGCTGGAGCAGGGGATGAAATTGTAGCAGCAAGCTCTTTGTACGGAGGCACATATAACTTATTAGCAAATACACTACCAAACTACGGCATTAAAACGATTTTCGTAGATGAAACAAACCCAGAGAATTTCCGTTCGGCAATTAACGAAAATACAAAAGCAGTGTTCGCTGAAATTTATGGTAACCCAAGTTTAAAGGTGCTAGATGTGGAGGCAGTAGCGACGATTGCGCATGAAAATGGCTTGCCTCTAATCATTGATAGCACATTTGCTTCACCATACGGAGCAACACCAATCGACTTCGGTGCAGATATCGTAGTGCACTCAGCGACAAAATGGATCGGCGGTCACGGTACAACTTTAGGTGGCATCGTTGTAGACGCTGGAAAATTTGATTGGACACAAGGAAGATTCCCTGGTTTTACAGAGCCAGATGCGTCTTATCATGGTTTACGTTACGGTATTGATACTGCAGCGGCTGCATTTGCCACAAAACTGCGCGTACAATTACTTCGTGATTTTGGACCAACGTTAAGTGCAGATGCTGCATTTAACTTATTGCAAGGTTTAGAAACGCTTCATTTGCGTATTCCGAAACATAATGAAAATGCGTTAGCCGTCGCAGAGTATTTACGTAACCACCCATCTGTGGAATATGTAAACTATAATGGGTTAGAGGATTTTGCTTCGCACGATTTAGCAAAAAAATATTTGAAAAATGGCTTCGGTTCAGTGCTAACATTTGGCATTAAAGGTGGACGAGAAGCAGGGCGTCAACTAATAGACAGCGTGAAATTATTTTCACACGTAGCCAATGTTGGAGATGCAAAATCGTTAATTATTCATCCGGCATCTACAACGCATCAACAATTATCTGCAGAAGAACTTATCCAAACTGGCGTTTCCGAGTCGCTCATTCGCTTATCAATCGGATTAGAAGCAGTAGAGGATATTATTGCAGATTTAGAGCAAGCTATCGCGCAAGTAACAACTACTGAACAAACAGTAGAAGCATAAAAAATACTAATAATGTCGTAACGTTAACGTATTTTCTCATTCGAAATGCCCCATTTGGTAATGCGCATAACGTTGCAACATTAATCATAGCCTCATTTGGCTAATACGCCAATTAATACCTAGTAATTTTATAAGTATTGTTGACTTAGATAAAACCATGTTATATACTAGGAATTAAGTTAAATGTTCGCTTGGCTACCAACCAAGAACTAAGTTAAACAGTTTGATACACAAACGATACCAACCAATTTGTTTTCATAAGTGCTCCCCCACTTTTGAATAAAAGGGGTAGCTACATAGCCAGTAGCTGCTCCCACTTTAAAAAACTGATCGAAAAGGAGTGTTAAAAATGGGAAATGTTTATTGTGCACAAAATATAACTGCTTATTTTATTTATGAATTGAATGAAAGTCATCATTTTGTGAACAACATGTCCATTCAAAACTTACTTTCGACAGTTGATAATAAATGGCAACAAACTTTTGGACATAGTGCTTTTAATGAAATTGTATATGTAAAAGAAGAAGGCTATATAGTAAAAGAAGTTTTTGAAGAGTATAAAGCTCATGGTACAAATCATATTGCGCTTCCAGCGACAGAGTATTATTTGCAATATGGATCTTTTCAATTAATTGAACGCACCTATGCAGTACCAAACTTTACACAGGAAGAAGTAGAGTTAGTACAGTCAGCTTTAACACAATATCGAGAACGCTTATTTTTACAAGCAAGTTAACCTTCCCTTATATTATTTAGCTCATTCTCTACTGCTATAGGGAATGAGCTTTTTGTTGTGTTACGCTACACTTGTTAAATTAAAAGCGACTTTTTAAAACGGTATTCTATATGGACTATCTTCATACATATATAATAGAAGAAAGGCAATTCATTTTTGCTAAAAGAATCGTCAATAATTGTTCAAAAATTATAGATTTATGAAAAAAACGTATAATAAAGGCAATGAAACCGATTACTTTTGCACGCCTAGGGAAAACAAATGTCCATCCTAGAAAGATTTTTCTTGTGCAATGTATTTGTTTGCGTTACAATTTTCTTTAGGTTTAAATTTTGAATTATTTGAATATGTGCTTGCAGGCACAGACTTTATATAGATATAAAACTGGAGAAAAGTACGTTGGAGGGAATAACTAGTATGGCAACTATAAAGGCAGCGATCTTAGGATTTGGAACTGTAGGTCAAGGGATTTACCATATATTAAATGAAAAACGTGAAGAACTTAAACATAAATTAGGCATTGAATTAGAAGTAGCAAAAATTTTAGTAACAGATGCTAGTCGAGAACGTGTTCCAGGCACAGCGCATTTAATGACAACGAGTATGGATGAGGTTTTAGCGGAGCCTGGTATGCAAGTTGTATTTGAAGCAATTGTCAATGAAGAGCCGGCATTCGGTTATTTAAAACGTGCAGTGGAACATAAGTGTCATGTTATTACAGCAAACAAAGTAATGTTTGCAAAACGTGGCTTAGAGTTACAGGAGCTTGCAAAGGCAAATGGTGTATTCGTCGGCTTTGAAGCAACAACTGCAGGTGGTGTACCTGTTATTAAAACGATGAAAAATATTTTGCTTGTAAATGATGTGAGTCGTATTCAAGGTATTTTGAATGGTACATCAAATTATATTTTAACAAAAATGCGAGCGCAAGGCTGGTCATTCGAGAAAGCCTTAAAAGAAGCACAAAACTTAGGGTATGCAGAAGCGGACCCGTATAATGATGTATCTGGTCAAGATGCCTTTAAAAAGCTAATGATATTAAGCGCATTAGCATTTGGAGAGCAGCCAGATTGGGCGGACGTCGAAGTTATTGGCATTGATTGTATTTCAGCACAGCAGGTGAAGGAAGCTTGTGAAAAAGGCTTGCGTTACCGCCATGTAGCTGAGGTAGAGAAACTAGCGAATGGTAAAGTAGTAGCAAAAGTCGGCCCGCTATTAGTAGATAAAGAGCATCCACTGTATCCGGTTGATGATGTAAATAATGCCGTTGCGCTTGAAACCAATTATATTGGGACATTAACATTGGTAGGACCAGGTGCAGGTATGTATCCAACGGCAAGCGTGATGGTCGAAGATTACGCTGAGATAATCGGTAAACGTGCCGGCTTTGTCGTTAGTATTTAGTTAAGTAGGTGCCAGGCACTCAAACAATTCAAAATTGTTTGAGTGCCTGGCACTTTTGAAGTTTAGTCTTCGTCTTTTACGTCGATATCTTCAGGAATAGGTGTGTTGCGCCATATTTCTATTTCTTCTTTTATACGTTCTAATTGTTCAAAATAGGTGCTAAACTGCCCACTATTGATTAGTATTTGATCACCATCATAAGCTGAACGAATGCGTCCTTCATAGACAAGTCGTCGTACTTGTTCCTCGGGCATGCCGAGTTCAATGGCTGTTTCTTCAATTGTTTTATACATAATTGGTCGCTCCTTTTAATGTACTTATTATACCTTCTCTTTTATAGAAAACATAATAAGAGAAAGTACATAGGGAATTGTTTGGTTTTGGATAAATCTGTATAGTTACTAGTAAAGGTGTTATAAGTAGGAGGGAGTAAGCAATGGTCTATCCATATTTTTTTGTACTTCTAGCAGCTATTTTATGGGGCATGACAGGAACAGCTCAAACCTTCTTAGATAAGGATGTGTCGTCCATTGGCGTAGCGACTATTCGCTCAGCTATCGGTGGAGGACTACTTTTAGTTGTAGTTGTGTTGCTCCGTAAAATCTCTTTTCGCACATGGTCCTGGAAATGGACACTATTGGCAGCCGCGAGTATTGCATTATTCCAAGGTCTTTTTTTTACATCCATCCGTCTAACCGGTGTAGCGATTGGAACGGTTGTCACAATTGGCAGTGCTCCTATGTTTTCAGGTGTATTGGAGTGGCTACTATGGAAAACACGTCCAACGAGAGTGTGGGGGATAGCCACCATTATGACCATTACCGGATGTATTTTACTGTTCATCAATAATGGAGATGGCGCTATTCACATAGGGGGAATTGGGCTAGCCGTCTGTGCAGGGGTATCTTTCGCCGTTTACACAAATATGAGCAAAAAACTAATGGCACAGCAGGAAGCATTACCTGCGGTAGCCATGACATTTTCAATTTGTGCACTATTATTACTACCGTTTTCCATTAGCAGTGGTTTTAGCTGGTTAGCCGTTACCTCCAACTTGTGGACAATGCTTTTTATGGGCGTTATGTGTACGAGCATAGCGTATTTATTGTTTTTAAGTGGACTTCAGAAAATTAACTCATCATCTGCTGTAACTTTGTCACTTGCAGAGCCTTTAACTGCAGCTATGCTTGGTGTATTGCTTGTTGGCGAACATTTAAGTGCAACGTCTTGGTGTGGTGTAGCGATGCTGCTGGGAGGCATTGTAGTGCTAACATTTTCTGGTAGAAAAAATATATCAAATGAAAATAGAAAAGCTTAAGAAATTCTTCATTTTTATCCTTATTGGTTTTTAAGATTTAATATGTACACTATTAATTGAGAGCGAGGTGTATATCATGACGAAGTTAACCGTTCTTGTGACAGATGATGATCAAGATATTCGTGATGGTATTGAAATTTACTTAAAAAATGAAGGCTATCATGTCATTAAGGCAGCGGACGGTGTGGAAGCACTTGAAAAGCTAGAAAACAATGAAGTACATTTAATTATTTTAGATATTATGATGCCCAATATGGATGGTATTACGGCGACGTTTAAAATACGTGCAGAACGTAATATACCAATTATTATGCTGAGTGCAAAAGCGGAAGATGGTGACAAGATTCATGGCTTATCCGTAGGAGCAGATGATTATGTTACGAAACCGTTTCATCCATTAGAGCTATTGGCGCGTGTTAAATCACAATTGCGTCGTTACGTACAACTTGGGACGTATCATGACGAAGCAGCAAAAGTAGAGATTGATGGTTTATTACTTGATGAAGATGCCAAGGAAGTTGTGTTGGAAGGGGAACCTGTTCGTCTAACACCAATTGAATACAAAATTACAGAATTACTAATGAAAAATGCAGGACGTGTTTTTTCGATTCGAGAAATTTATGAACGTGTCTGGAATGAGGAAGCTTATAATGCAGAAAATATAGTAGCAGTCCACATTCGAAAAATACGTGAAAAAATTGAAGCGGATCCGAAAAATCCACGTTATTTAAAGGTGGTATGGGGCGTTGGCTATAAAATGGAAAAATAAAATAGAGAAGTATGTAACAATTGCAGGGTTTGTGGCAGGTGTAATCGGTCTTGTCTATTTCGGCATTTATGCGTATCAAATGGTAAATTCCCGCTCCTCCGAAATGCTACAATTTTTAGAAAAAATTTTTTAGAGGAGAGTCGACTACATGAGGAAAAAATGGAAACCTCTACTGGCGCTGCTTTGTTTAACATGGTTTATTTTCGGTGTATTTACATTTTCTAAAATTGGCTATCGATATGTAGGAAAGTCATATTTTCAATCCGAAAATTTTCAACATGAACTGGATAATTTCCAAGCAGATTTAGGACCGCTAGTATTAAATTTACCAACCGCTGAGGAATTGAAAAGCAAGATTACCGTTTCTCAAAATGAAATTGAGGAACACCGTAATTACTATGGCTCGTTGGGTACACAAATTGATAATATAAAGAGTCAATATGAGGAGCGTATTCAAGAAGCGGCTAATAATAATGCGACGGAATTAAAGACAAAGCTTGAAAATGAGCGAGATGCCAAAATAAAAGATATAACGAAAAACTTTGAAGATGACGAATATGTCCGAAAGAAAATTGAGGCGCAAAAGGGTGTGCTCGTCGATCAATATATAAAAGCTGTCAAAGATGAAGCGAAAGATTTTGTGAAAAATTATAGTTATTTTTCTTATGAATTAAAAAATGATGATGGAGATACCTATCGTTTCGGAAATATAAATGACAGTAATGTATATAAAATAACATATAAGGAACATCCATTAAGAACTGGAAGTATTAGTAACAATTCAAGCAACGTTTTTTATGGTGCGGACGTTTACGTGGATTCCGACTTATTGAATGAGACGGCTGAATACACTGGCACGATTACTATTTCTAAAAAAGCAGCCCAATCGGCAGCGGTGATGCAAGGCTATGATCAATTTAAACGCAATCAATTTATGTATTCAATTATTTGGTTAACAAGTATTATAGCCGCAGTGTTTGTTTGGAAATGGCGTAAAGAATTACTGCCTTCAATAAGTGGCTTAAAGGAAAAAGAGACGGTAGCTAAGTACCGCATTGATATCCAAATTGCTTTGTTATTCGTTACAGGTTGTATCTACTGGTATTTTTCATATATTGCATTTGAGACAATTGAAAATACGTATCAATACAATTATGTAAGTTTCTTAATTGATTTTGTAGTGCAAGCATTTGTATTAATTAGTATTGGTGTGGCGTTTTTCGTCCAAGTTATTTGGTTATATGAGCGCGTCAATACAGTTGAAAAGTTAAACGAAAATATAAAAGATAGTTATTTATGGGGAATAGGAGAATCGATGACTGATTTATTTTTAAATCGTTCTATCGCACTACATTCCATTGTCTTAGTCGCAGCTGCCTTTTTTGGTGGTGGTAGTCTTGTTGCGAGTATGGTGGCAGGCGGATTCCCGCTCCTAGTCATGGCAATGTGTGCGATTGTCGGTATCCCAGCAATGGTTGTCTTCCTATCCAAAATGGGCTATTTAAATCGCATTATGCAGGATACAAAAGATATGGCTGAAGGACGTCTTAACCGAGATGTGAAAGTGAAGGGGAAATCACCACTAGCAGCTCATGCAGAAAATCTTAATCATTTACGTGAAGGTGTTCGTACATCTATGCATGAACAGGCAAAGAGTGAACGTTTAAAAACCGAGTTAATTACAAATGTTAGCCATGATTTACGTACCCCTTTAACATCGATTATTACGTATACAGATTTACTGAAAAATCCGGATATTACGGAAGAAGAGCGTAAGCAGTATATTCGTATTCTCGATAAAAAATCAGACCGTTTAAAAGTACTAATTGAGGATCTATTTGAAGTGTCTAAAATGGCGAGTGGTAATATCGAGCTTCATCGCAGCCGTGTTGATGTTACACAGCTTGTTCAGCAGGCGGTAGGGGAGCATGAAGAAGATCTATGTAAGGCACGCTTAGATTTACGCATGTCGATGCCTCAAGATGCTATTTACGCTTACGTTGATGGACAAAAATGGTGGCGACTAATCGATAATTTAATCGTCAATGTATTGAAATATGCCTTAGAAGGTACACGTGTTTACGTTACACTGAAAAGAACGACAAACGGTGATGCTGAATTTACGGTAAAAAATGTGGCAAAATATGAAATAAGCGAAAATGCAAATGAATTATTTGAGCGCTTTAAGAGAGCGGATGCTTCCCGTCATACGGATGGTTCGGGATTAGGCTTAGCCATTGCGCAATCCATTGTAGACTTACATGGCGCACGTATGAGCATAGAAGTAGACGGCGATTTATTTAAAGTAATCGTGCGTATACCGGCAGTGTAAAAGACAAGAGGCCAGTACAAAGAGATAAGTGTTAGATTGATTGCCATCAATCTAACACTTTTTCTATGCCGTTGTTGTCCGCTACAGCGGGCGCTTTCCGCGGGCACATCGTAAGCCGCAACCCTCGCTGACGCGCGGGCTGTTGCGTCTTACGTACTGTGCTGTTCCCGCAGGAGTCGCCGCCTCCGCTACCAACAACTAGTGTTCACTAACAATGCTTTATAACCCTGTATTTTTTGCAATAATCATTTTCATCACTTCATTTGTACCTGCGTAGATGGACATTACGGGTATATCACGATAACGTCTGGCAATTTTATATTCCTCCATATAGCCATAACCACCGTGCAACTGCATACATTGTGCAGACATCTCCCGAGCATTTTCCGTAATCCAGTATTTCGCCATCGACACCTTTGTCACAACGTCCTTCCCGGCAATATGCTCTTCGATTAAAGCTTCTAAAAAAGTTTTGCCAAGCTCTACTTTGGTCGCCATTTCGGCAATTTTAAATTGTGTATGTTGGAAATCACTAATCGATTTTCCGAAAGCCTGACGTGATTTAACATAATTGATTGTTAAAGCAAGCATATCTTCAGCTGCAGATTGAGCCGCAATGGCAACAGCTAAACGCTCTTGCTGTAGCTTCTCCATCATGTAGGTAAAGCCTTTACCTTCTTCACCAAGTAAATTTTCGACAGGAACACGACAATCTTCAAAAAATAGTTCAGCCGTATCTTGTGCATGCATGCCCACTTTTTCTAGTTTACGCCCTTTTGTAAAACCTGCTGTGCCTTCTTCGATAACAAGCAGGCTAATACCACGATGCTTTTTCTCAGCATGAGGGTTCGTTTTTACGGCGACAATGACTAAATTGGCATGAATACCATTTGTAATGAAAGTCTTTTGCCCATTAACAATATAATAATCTCCATCTCGTATGGCAGTCGTTTGTATGTTTGCTAAATCCGAGCCCGTTCCTGGTTCTGTCATAGCGATGGCTGTAATCGTTTCGCCTGTTACACATTTAGGGAGCCAACGTGATTTTTGCGCATCTGTTCCATAGGCCTCGATGTAAGGGACAACAATATCATTATGCAAACCGACTCCGATAAGGCTGGAGCCTATGCGTTCCAGTTCTTCTTGAATAATGACACCAAAGCTGAAATCTAAACCAAGACCACCATATTGTTCTGCTACTTGTGGACATAAATAGCCTAATTGTCCAAGCTTATGCCAAAAATCTAGTGGAATAAGACGATCCTTTTCCCATTGATTATATTGGACCTCAGCTTCTTCGGCTAAAAACTTACGTAACGTTTTGCGGAATAGCTCATGTTCTGTTGATTCAAATTTATACTTCCCCACCTAAGTTAGCCCCCTTTGATTTGCTTGTTTATGAATCAATCTACTATTTATACTAAAATGTTACTGGAATATGATGTGAAATAAAAGTGCTTTTAGAAATACGATACTGATAATGTAATGCTATAATCACTATGAATATATGAAAGAAGAGGACCAGTATATGGCAAAAATAAGTATAGGCGTTCTTATTGTAGGTATATATAGTGCTTTAACATTTTATTTAGGGTGGGGCTTAAAGCAATGGCTTGAAGCGATGAAGTGGTTTCACTTTCCAGTTCTTTATTGGCTAGTACTGTATATCATTTCTTTTAGCGTTATTATCGGAAGAATACATGAGTCGTTACGATTGTTTTCAGTGATAGGGAATTACTGGATGTTTATATTCGAATACGGTTTGCTGCTTTGTGTAACAGCCCAAATTGTTCTATGGTTAACGCCATTGAACAATATACGACTAGTTGGCAGTGTGGCTGTAATGGTGTTCTTAATATTATGGATTGTCGGTTCTTATTTGGCATATTCTCCAGTAGTACGCCCGTTAACTATTACGATGGATAAAAAGGACAGCGAGTTATCGTCAATGCGCGTTGTTGTTGCTTCCGATTTTCATTTAGGCGTGTTATCAAATAAAAAACATTTACAACGTTTTATTAACTTATCAAATGAAGCGAAGCCGGATGTTGTTTTTTTAGCTGGAGATATTGTGGATGATGACCCAAAATGGTTTGTTCAAGAAGGAATGGCGGATGTCATGAAACAACTCACAGCTACTTATGGTGTGTATGGTGTACTTGGTAATCACGAATATTATGGGAAGAAAATACCTGCATTCGTAGAGGAAATGAAAAAAGCTGGTGTTGAAATTTTGCGAGATGAAACAATTCTAATTGACAATGCGTTTATAATAACAGGCCAAGAAGATATTACGAATAAAGAAAGGCAGCAACTTGATGCCTTGAAACTGGACGAGCAATTGCCTTGGTTGGTAATGAATCATACGCCGGATGATTTAACAACACCAGCGCAGGTAGGGGTAGATCTCCATATGTCTGGCCATACGCATAGAGGGCAACTATGGCCGAATCAGTATATTACGGCACGTGTTTTTGAGCTAGATTATGGTTATAAGAAGAAGGGACAAATGCATACACTTGTTTCATCGGGCTTTGGTTTTTGGGGACCACCAATGCGCATAGGTAGTCGTTCAGAGTTATGGGTCGTTGATATTACTTTTCAGTAAAAGAGGTAGTATAAGAAAAAAGAGTAGCTTATAATAGGTTGGTGCATTCTTAACAATACCGTCCTACTTATGTTGATGTTTCGCCCTAATCAAATAGGGGTCGGATTATAATCGAAAGCACACTATGCATTAGGTTAATGCTGTAAAAGCTGTTTTCCCCACAGAAAACAAATGTAGAATAACGTTAAAGGTAAGGTGACATTGTGGATATAATTGAATTATTAAAGGCACTTATTTTGGGCTTTGTCGAAGGGATGACAGAGTTTGCACCCGTATCGTCTACAGGTCATATGATTATTGTGGATGATATGTGGTTAAAGACAGAGGAGTTTTTAGGAAAGTACCCGGCAAATACATTTAAAATCGTTGTCCAGTTAGGATCAATCTTAGCGGTCATCGTAGTTATGTGGAAGCGTATGCTAAGCTTAGTTGGTTTATACAATATCGATGGACAATCAAAATCAATGAAAGGTCGCTTTAATTTAATGCATGTAATTGTCGGCATGTTGCCTGCAGTAATACTAGGTTTTACATTTAAAGACTTTATTGACGATCATTTATTTAAAGTAGAGCACGTTATTTATGCATTAGTTGCTGGGGCAATTTTAATGATTGCAGCCGATAAATTTGCGCCAAGAAAACCTAAAGTGAATTCATTAGATGATATTTCTTATGGCATGGCGTTTAAAGTTGGATTAGTGCAATGTTTATCATTATGGCCAGGCTTCTCTCGCTCAGGTGCAACGATTTCTGGTGGCGTTCTTTTTGGCATTAGTCACCGTGTAGCGGCTGATTTTACATTTATTATGGCAGTTCCAATTATGGCAGGTGCGAGTCTCGTATCAGTATTGAAAAACTGGGATACACTTTCAATGGATTATTTAGGATTTTATGTAGTCGGTTTTATTAGTTCATTTATCTTTGCATTACTATCTATTAAGTTTTTCTTAGCGCTGATTTCAAGAGTAAAACTAATGCCATTTGCAATCTATCGTCTGGTATTAGCTGCTGTACTAAGTATTATTATTTTTATGTAAATGAAAAAAGTCACTCAATTGTCACAACAATGAGTGGCTTTTTTATTGGAAGTTAAATTTTTCTACTTTGATATTGAACAATAAAATAGTATAGCTATCCATTTAATATTAAATAAATGATAAATTATCGGGTATTTATACTTATTAAATGTGTATTGTGAGTGACATTTGATGGTAGGGTAGATAATTCTTACTGAACTATTGTATCTAGTATTGCAAAAACTCTATAATCAATTATAGAAGGTCATCATCCATTTTCTGATAATTGATCTTTAGAATTATACAATACATTATTTTATGGGGTGGAGAGATGTTTCAATTTAAGAATAGACCTAAGCAAAATTCAATTGCTATTAATGATGTGTCAAACACAGGTGTAATTATAAAAGATCAGGAGCGGCTATTACAGTTGCATCTCGTCAATCTCACAAAAGAAGATTTACAGTTAATAAAAAGTTTAAAACCATATGTCGAGCAACATGTTGTGGAAGTTGTTGAAACATTTTATAACGCTGTAGAAAGTGTACCAACTTTGCGAGAGGTTATTCAAAAGCACAGTTCTAGTGAGCGTCTTCGCCAAACACTTCGTCACCATATTATTGAAATGTTTGAAGGGCGAATAGATAATGCTTTTATAGAAAAACGGCGAAGTGTAGGGAAGATGCACGTCAAAATTAATTTATATCCAAAATGGTATTTAGCGGCATTCCAAAATTTAGAAAAATCTTTGTTTAAAATTGTTTATAATTTACATTTATCGAAAGAAGAAGAAGAAAAGTTTTGTGACGCTATAGGTAAAATTTGTAATTTTGAACAACAAATTGTTCTGGAAGAATATAATAACTACTCCGATGCTTTAGTAGAGGAGCAACGAAAAAGTGTACGGACACATATCAAGGATATTGTCGGTGGTATTTCAACACAATTAGAGGTCCAATCACATGAAACAAATGAGTCAGTCATGGAGCTGATTTCGAGTACGAAGCAAGTGAATGCCTACTTAAAGGACAGTATTAATGAAGCTAAAACGATGCAAATGGTTTCTTCGGAAGGCTATTCAAAAATCGTTCTATTAAATGAGCAATCAGGAAAAATTAATGATAAGACAGCTGAGATGGCGTTGATGGTGGAGGAGTTAAACGATTCTTCCTCAAAAATTAATAAAGTCATTGAAATGGTGAAAAGTATTTCGGGTCAGACAAACTTACTAGCATTAAATTCCGCTATTGAAGCGGCAAGAGCAGGGGAGCATGGAAAAGGGTTTGCAATCGTGGCTGATGAGGTGCGGAAGCTAGCAGACCAAACGAAGGATTCTGTGGAACAAATTGCAGATTTAATCGGTATGTCCAATGGCATTACGAAACACGTTGTGCAAGCGATTCAGGAAATTCAAGAACTCGTAAATAATAGTATTGAGCAAAATTTGAACTCATTAAAGGCTTTTGATGCTATATCAGGCTCGGTAGAAGGCTCTATCGTTAACTTTCAAAATGTAGGAAGTCAAATAACTGAGTTGGCAAATATTATTGAATCAATTGGCGAATCTTCGGAGCAATTAGAACGTGCCGCAAGTCGTCTTGATGCGACGATTAAAGATTTTTAACGAAGATAATTGCCAAGATTAAAGTCTTTTCACAATTAACATATGTGTAAAGGACGACCATGGGTGATTTCCAGTGCGTATGGTTTATTGCAGCATACATACTGAGCGGGAAACATCCACTATTGGGGACAACTTAAAACGCTAGTTGATGGTAGTGGAGGGGGCGACTCCTGCTCAGAACAGCACACAATGTAAGACGCAACAAGCACGCCCGACAGCGAGGGTTGCGGCTTACTGTGTGCCCGCGAAAGCACCACCGTAGCGAACATCAACAGCAATGAAAAATAAGTGTTCGATTGATGGCAGTCAATTGAACACTTTTTCTCATTAAAAAGGATAAAATCACGTATCAGTAGGATGAATTCAGCTAAATCGAGGATAGATTTACAAAATTCCAAAAAATACATATTTTCAGCTTGGTCAATGCAAAGATTGGCTATTAAAGCTTGCTTGTGACCTTACAATATTAGTGTTACGCTAAAGGCAACATGGGGAAATGAATAAGGGGTGTTGAAATATGAAAAAGAAATTATTTATTACACGTAAATTTCCTGCTCAATTTGTTGAGCCTTTAGAGGAATATTATGATATCGAACAATGGGAAGAAGAAGAAACCGTTATACCGCGAGACAAACTTTTAGCTGCTGTAGCGAATTGCGAAGTATTGTGGGTAACAATTGCAGATCAAGTTGATGAGGAACTACTTAAACACGCCCCCAATTTAAAGCTAGTAACAAATTTAGCAGTTGGTTTTAATAATATTGATGTGCCTGCACTGCGTAAAAGAGGCATAATGGCAACGAATACGCCAGGCGTTTTAACAAACACGACTGCTGATTTAGTATTTGGCCTATTACTAGCAACTGCACGTAGAATACCAGAAAGCGAGCGCTATTTACGTGAGGGTAAATGGGAAAGCTGGTATCCAATGCAATTGGTTGGTAAAGATGTATCGGGTTCGACGTTAGGGATTATCGGCATGGGACGTATCGGGCAGGCGGTTGCAAGACGAGCGAAAGGTTTTGATATGAAGGTTTTGTATCATAACCGTAGACGACGTCATGAAGCAGAGGAAATGTATGGCTTTCGCTATGCATCCCTAGAGGACCTATTAACGAAATCTGATTTTGTTGTCATTATGACACCTTATAATAGTGATACTGTTGGCTTAATAGGCGCGAATGAGCTTGCGTTAATGCAGGAAGATGCTGTATTAATTAACGCATCGCGTGGAGGAATTATTGATGAGCAGGCTCTTTATGAAGCATTGAAAAATGGCAAGCTATGGGCTGCCGGGTTAGATGTTTTTGAACAGGAACCAGTTACATTAGATCATCCATTGTTAACTTTACCTAACGTTGTTGCTTTACCACATATTGGGAGTGCTTCGTTGAAAACAAGAACGGCTATGCTAATGCTGAATGTCAATGCACTTATGGCTTATGGGCAGGGCAAGCCATTATCCAATAGAATCGACTAAATTGGTCTATATATTGAAGGGTTGCTGCCCTTTACCTAAAGGAAGCAACCCTAACAAGAAATCAACTACATGCTGAATCGATGCAAAGCAAAACGAGTATGGTTACTTATTAAACATATCAAATAGTCCACCGATACCGCCTTCACCTGATGACTGTCCGCCACCGCCTTGCGAAATTGGAGCAGCTGCAAAGACACGACTTGCTAATCGGCTAAATGGTAATGATTGAACCCAAACAGTACCAGGACCGCGTAAAGTTGCGAAGAAAATACCTTCACCACCAAATAGTGCAGTTTTTACACCGCCAACCATTTCAATGTTGTAATCAACATCAGATGTCATTGCTACTAAACAACCCGTATCAACGCGTAATACTTCGCCAGGTTGTAACGTTTTTTGATGAATAGCCCCGCCTGCGTGTACGAAGGCCATACCATCACCTTCAAGCTTTTGCATAATGAAGCCTTCACCACCGAAGAAGCCTACACCTATTTTCTTCTGAAATTCAATACCAACAGAAACCCCTTTAGCAGCTGCTAAAAAAGCATCCTTTTGACAAATAATTTTCCCCTTATGTTGACTTAAATCCATTGGAATAATCTTACCTGGATAAGGCGATGCAAAATAGACATGGCGTTTTCCTGTTCCAACGTTTGTAAAGGTAGTCATGAATAAGCTTTCACCTGTTACTAATCGTTTTCCTGCACCAAGTAATTTCCCCATAAAACCGCTTTGTGAACTGCCTCTTGAACCATCACCAAAAATTGTTTCCATATGGATAGCATCATCCATCATCATTAAAGCACCAGCTTCTGCTACTACCGTTTCTTGTGGATCAAGTTCAACTTGCACATACTGCATGTCATCTCCAAATAATTTGTAGTCGATTTCATGGTTATTCATCGTGTAATTCCTCCAATTTCGTGTAATGTTAATGTATACGATTTTACGTCACATTAGTTTCATTACATAATTATTAATTTTAGAAAAAAAGGGATTAAGATAGAAAATGTCGAATATAAAAAACTAGAATGTGTATTATTTATCTTTGTAGTCAGTTGCTTTTCGAAGTGCTGAATTAATGCACTTTTAGTATGACTGATAACAAAGATAAGGCCTTTGGCAATGTCACCGATTGTACTTGTAGCCTAGCTCAATAAGGAAAATCGGATTTTTGGCATTTCACGATGCATAGAAGCGATGTAGTGCGCAAAAAAGCGCAAGCGACGTATAAAAGCCAAGGCATCATAGACATAACAGGGGGTGTTTGTAATGGAAATCAAAAACTATATCGGCGGTAAGTGGGTTACACATTCGCATTTACAACGTATAGCAGTAACGAACCCTGCAAATGGAGAGCACTTAGCAACAATACCACTCTCAACTGCAAACGAAGTATTGGAAGCGGTTACTGTAGCGAAGGAAGCACAAAAAAATTGGGCACTTGTGCCAGCACCAAAGCGTGCAGACTATTTATATGCCATCGGTCAAAAGATGAAGGAAAAGAAAGAGTATTTGGCGACCGTTTTAACAAAAGAAATGGGTAAGGTGATTGAAGAGGCAAGAGGCGAGGTACAGGAAGGCATTGACATGGCTTATTATATGGCAGGAGAAGGACGACGTTTGTTTGGGGAGACAACACCGTCAGAGCTTGCTAATAAATTTGCTATGAGCGTACGTGCACCAATAGGCGTAGTGGGCCTTATAACGCCGTGGAACTTCCCTGTTGCTATTGCTACATGGAAGTCTTTCCCTGCTATTGTCGCAGGCAATACGTTCATATGGAAACCATCTAATGAAACACCGATGATGGCTTATGAAATGGGGAAAATTTTTGAAGAGGTAGGCTTGCCAGATGGGGTAGCCAATATTGTTTTTGGCACGGGACCAACAGTAGGAACAGCATTAATTGAGCATCCCGATGTAAAGGTGATATCGTTTACCGGCTCTACTTCAACCGGCAGTAAGGTAGCCGAACTTGGCGGCAAACATTTAAAGAAAATTTCGCTAGAGATGGGCGGCAAAAATGCTGTCATTGTTATGGATGATGCGGATTTACAGCTCGCTACAGAAGCGATATTATGGAGTGCATTTGGCACAGCTGGCCAGCGCTGTACAGCATGTAGTCGTGTCATTGTGCATAAAGATGTAAGAGAGGAATTAGAAAATCGTCTACTAGAAGCAATGCAGTTTTTAACAATAGGAGACGGTTTAGATGAGAGTGTCAAAATCGGTCCGGTGATTAATAAAGCGGCATTGGAGAAAATTAATCATTATGTACAGATTGGTAAACAGGAAGGTGCAACGTTATTAGCAGGAGGCAAAATTTTAAATGAGGCACCTTATGATAAAGGCTTTTACTATGCACCAACATTATTTACAAATGTAAAGCCTCATATGATTATCGCGCAGGAGGAGATTTTTGGCCCTGTCGTCTCACTAATTGAAGTTGCATCCTTAGATGAAGCAATTGAAGTCAATAACGGTGTGAAATTTGGCTTATCAAGCTCTATCTTCTCACAAAACGTTAATACAATTTTCCGCGCTCAACGCGATTTAGATACAGGTATTGTTTATATCAATGCAGGTACAACAGGTGCAGAAATCCATTTGCCTTTTGGTGGCACAAAGGGGACAGGAAATGGCCATCGTGATTCCGGTGTTGCAGCACTGGACGTTTACACAGAATGGAAGAGCATTTACGTTGACTACAGCGGGAAATTACAAAGAGCACAAATCGATACAAAATAACAGATCAATGAAAGGGGATGTTCTTGATGAAAGTTGTTGTATTAGGTGCAGGATTGATGGGGAAAGAAGTAGCTCGTGATTTAATAAAAAATAACAATGTTGAACGTGTCATTTTAGGGGATATCGATGTAAAGACAGCTCAAAACTTTGTTGATACATTAAATACAAATAAAGTTGAAGTTGTGGAGCTTCATGCAGAAAATGATGACTCGCTAACATCGGTTATTGCAAAAGGTAATGTGGTAGTCAATGCACTGTTTTATTCGTTTAATGAACGCGTTGCGAGGGCGGCAATCGAAGCCGGTGTGCATTCAGTCGATTTAGGGGGACATATTGGTGGTGTCACGGATAACATTTTGGCATTACATGAAGATGCACAAGCTAAAGGCGTGACGATTATTCCAGACTTGGGTGTAGCGCCGGGGATGGTCAATATATTAGCAGGCTATGGTGCAACGAGATTAGATGAAGTTAAATCGATTAAACTTTACGTAGGTGGTATTCCAACAGAACCGAAACCGCCACTTCACTATACACGTGTCTTTTCTTTAGAAGGGGTGTTTGACCACTATACCCAACCTTCTAAAATGATTCAAAAAGGTAAACTAGAAGAAGTACCATCGTTATCGGGCATTGAGCCTATCTATTTCGATGGATTTGGTGTGCTTGAGGCATTCTATACATCGGGTGGCATATCCACTCTTTATAAAACATTCCCGAATGTCCACACATTAGAATATAAGACAATTCGTTATAAAGGGCATGCTGAGAAATTTAAATTGTTGGCTGATTTAGGATTTTTAGATGCTAGCAATAATGTAGAAGTAGAAAATCAGGAAGTGCCTGTACGAGCGGTTGTCAGAGAAGCGCTGAAGAAAAAGCTAGAACTTGGAACAAAGCCTGATGCGGTGCTATTACGGGTAATTGTTGCAGGTGAAAAGGCACAACAGCAGGTCACATATGAATACGAAATGGTTGTACGAAAAGATATGACAAATAATGAAACAGCGATGGCTCGTGCAACAGCGAATACGATTTCTGTCGTGGCACAAATGATTGGAGATGGGACGATTACAAAACGTGGTGTCTATGCTCCAGAAACGATTGTGCCAGGTGAAACGTATATTAAAGAAATGGCAGCACGTGGTGTTGTCATTAAAGAAACATCTCATAAGTCGGCAATGATTGTGAAATGGTAGGTGGAGGGCATTGAATTTCGAATTTACAACGGAGCAGGAAATGCTGCGGAAAACCGTCCGCCAGTTTGTTGACGATGAGATCATGCCACATATTGCAAAGTGGGATGCTGAGGGAAGCTTTGATGCAAGCATTTGGTCAAGACTTGCTGAGCTCGGCTTAATGGGTGTTTGTGTACCTGAAAAATATGGAGGCAGCGGCATGGATTATAATGCGCTTGCCATCGTTTGTGAGGAACTTGAGCGCGGGGATACAGCTTTTCGAACAGCTGTATCCGTCCATATCGGGTTAAATAGTATGACGCTTATGCAATGGGGCACGGAGGCACAAAAACAGCAATACCTTGTGCCACAGGCGAAAGGTGTACGTATAGGCGCTTTTGGGCTGACTGAGCCTGGAGCGGGTTCTGATGTAGCAGCCATGTCAACAACGGCAGTACGAGATGGTGATTTTTATGTGTTAAATGGGCAAAAAACATGGATTTCCCTTTGCGATATCGCGGATCATTTTATTGTTTTTGCCTATACTGATAAATCTAAAAAGCATCATGGCATTAGTGCTTTTATTGTAGAACGCTCAATGGCTGGCTTTACTTCTAAGGCGATTAAAGGTAAGTACGGTATTCGTGCTGGCAATACGGGCGAGCTATTTTTTGAGGACGTCCGTATTCCGGTTGAGAATCGTTTAGGTGAAGAGGGGGAAGGCTTCAAAATTGCTATGTCTGCACTGGATAACGGTCGTTTTACAGTGGCAGCCGGCGCAGTTGGCCTTATTCAAGCTTGTCTTGAAGCCAGTGTGAAATATTGTCATGAGCGCGAGACGTTTGGTAAGCCTATCGGCGAACACCAACTTGTTGGTCAAATGTTAGCGAAGATGGAAGCAGGCTATCAAATGAGTCGCTTGCTCGTTTATCGGGTCGGCGAGTTGAAAAATAACGGTATTCGGAATACAAGGGAAACGTCATTGGCAAAATGGCAAGCGTGCGATTTTGCCAATAAAGCAGCAGATGACGCAGTGCAAATTCATGGGGCATACGGTTATTCAGATGAATACCCGGTTGCACGTTTCCTCCGCAACTCGAAAGCGCCAGTTATTTATGAAGGGACACGTGAAATTCATACCATTATGCAAGCCGATTATGTCCTTGGTCGACGCAATGATAAGCCATTAGCCAAAATGCTACCTAAATGGCCATTTGAAGAGTAAACGAAGCACATTGAAATTATAAATGCTAAGCGAAACTGACAAAAGGCATCAGGAAGCCACATTCCAGATGCCTTTTTTCGCTGCTTGCTTCTGTGCCAGGCACTAAAACAATTCTGAATTTTATCAGGCACTCACACAATTGATAAAAATTTAAAAATGCACATAGCATAAGACACATCAAGTGGCGCGGCAGCGAGGTTGCGGCTTACGATGTGCTAAGCGGAAAGTGCAGGGAATTTTTACGTATAGGGAACTTTTGCCCAAACTTTATTTAAAAGCCATAGCAAGATATTTATAATGAAATAGAAAGTTCTTGGAGAAAGGAATCCTTCTATGTCTAAAATGGTTAATATGCTTTCTATTTTATGGCTCCTTAAATCAAAGAAACAAGTAACTGCTAAGGAGCTAGCGGAGCAATTAGAAATCAGTATTCGTACGGTGTACCGTTATATTGATGCATTATGTGCAAGTGGTGTACCAATTATTTCAGATGCAGGACATAACGGGGGGTATAGCTTGCTGAATGAATTCACAAAGGTACCTTTATTTTTTAACCTAGATGAGCAGAAAGCGCTTGTTCATGCAGCAAAGTTCGCAATAGATGCCGGTTATCCCTTTAGTGAAACGTTAGATGAAGCTATTGCTAAATTGAAAATGTACACAAACGAGGAACAATTGAATCATATCAATAGTCATTTAAGAGGATTTGAAGTCATACATCCTACTGTTGAACCGTCATTGAAATCAATTCTTCAAGAATTAGAGATTGCAGTTGCCGACAGTTTTAGATTATTCATTGTTTATCATAAAGAGGGGGCAAATGAACCACAAGCGCGCCACATCGACCCTTATGGTCTTGTTTATTGGAAAGGTAAGTGGTACACAGTTGCCTATTGCCATTTGCGGGAAGAGATTCGGAGTTTTCGAATCGATCGTATACAATCATTGACCAAAACGGATAAAAGCTTTGACCGTCCTTTGGAATTTTCAGCCCGTTCTTTCTTTCTAAAAGACCTATTACCTGATGCCAGCCAACATGAAAAACTTATTTCAGTTCGAATCGAAGGCAATGCACATGCACTTGATGATTTATGCCAGCATTGGTTATTTAATCATGCATTAATAGAACGGAAAAACAATCAAGTTCATTTTAAAGTTGAGAAAGAGTCCATTCATAGCTTTGTTCCTTATTTTCTTCTCCCTTATGGGAAATCAATTACTATTTTGGAGCCAGCTTTATTACAAGATAAATTGGCAACTATTAGCCTTGAGTTATACAAGCATTATCAAAAAACTTCACTTCACTGACCGTAGTTGTCAGTGAAGTTTTTTTATACTGTAAATGTTCGTAATCAAATAACTAGGAGGCAAAATAATGATGAAGGATTTAAAGTATCAATTTTTTATTGCAGGTACTCCAGAGGTAGTTTGGCAAGCGCTTATTTCTCCTGAGGGTACAAAGAAAATTTACTATGGCTCTGTCATTAAATCTACATTTCAAGTAGGGGATCTGTTGGAATATATCGGTCCAGGAGTAGATGGAGATGAAACTGTGCATGTATACGGAAACGTTTTGGAATATGAACCAAATCATGTACTGCGTTTTACGCATTATCCGGGAAAGTCGTATTTACAAGAGAAGCAAGCATTGGAGTCAAGAATTTCTTATCTTTTAGAGCCAATTGGTACATGCACGAAATTGACGCTTATTCATGACCAATGGAAAGAAGGAGATTCCTCTTATGACAACAGTGATATAGCATGGTGGATGATTTTAAGTAATACAAAAACTTTAGTAGAAACAGGAAGCACTCTAGACTTTGGTGAAAGTTTATAAAGGGAAGAGCGTAGAGGCGTATAGCCCTCTTAATTTACAAATGCCAGTCATTAATCCATTTTGATTTTTTTCAAAATGGATTTTTTTATTTATATGTAACAATTTAGGGGAAATTTTTTAAAAATTCATTCTTAAAATGTAACTTTATAACCTTGAAATAGTCTAATTAAAAAACAAGTATATGAAGGGGTGGAAAATAATGAGAGGTAAATGGTTAGCTATCATGATTATCGTTGTTTTAGCTGTCTTGCCTGGGATATTCACAGTAATGATTTCCCCGACTGCGCATGCTAAAGCGGCAAGTACTATTATGTCAACGCAAAGTTGGACAGTATCTTTTACACAAACATTAAAGACTAAAAATATCACGGATGAATATGTCTATGTTACCGATAAAGCAGGGCAAAAGATCACAGCAACGATTACATTGGGGGATGATAAAAAATCGCTTGTTGTTAGTAAACTGTCGCCGGGAAGTTATCAATTACATGTAAAAAAAGGAGCTTTTGCTTATAGTTCACTTAAAACAAAAACGCATGAAATTGACTTTACGGTGATTGATAAACTAGAGGCTGTCAAATCCGATAAAGAATTGCAACAATATTTTGAAGCACTTGTGGCAAATGGTCATGTAGAGAGGGAAGTGAGCGTTCTTGAAGATAGTGCTTCAAGTAGTAAAGATAGCGCTTCTTTAGCTGATAATGCTTCTACAACAAACAACCAAGTAGAAGGTGTCGAGGAAGGCGATATAGTTGTTGTCAAAGATGGCTTTATTTACGCTATTAAAGATCAAGTTATAACGGTTGTTGATGCAAATAATCCAAAAAGCTTAAAACTGGCAACAACAATTAAACAAAAGGAATCTCAATATATTACGAAGTTAGCGTTATACGATAATGTGTTAATTGCTATCGGAGAAGAATATATTGAAAAAGCAAATACAAGCATGTCGACGGCCATGTTTTACGATATTACCAATCCGAAAAATCCACAATTAATCCGAGAAGTGGCTCAAGAAGGTTATTTACAGGATATCCGTATTACGAATGATACGCTGTATTTAATCGGCACTATGCATCCGAATTATTGGATACTGCAAGAGCAAGGTACACCGGATTTAAAGCCGAAAATGTATGATAGTGCTGTAAGCAAAGAATACAAAAGCTTGCCTGTTGATAAAATTTCAATTTTACCAAACACAATGGACGGCACTTATAGTTTAATTACGGCAGTCGGTTTAAAAAATGGAGTCAAAACTGTTGCGAATACAAAAGGTTATTTAGGTGGTAGTAGTGGCCTCTATATGTCACAAGATGCGCTTTATTTAACAACGCCCATTTATGACGGCAATCAAGTAGTGCCAACAGGCGGCATAATAATGGATAGAATTTGGATGCCTGTATCCAATAATACACAAGTATTTAAATGGGACGTAGATGGAACGGCCTTGAACTTTGTCGGCACGAGTGAAGTTAAAGGTTCTGTGTTAAACCAGTATTCAATGGATGAATACGAGGGGAATTTCCGCATTGTTACGACAGAGGGCAATATGTGGGACGAAAAAAATATTTCCCGTAATCATCTGTTTATTTTAGATGGAAATTTAAAAGAAATTGGTGCAGTGAAAAATCTAGCGCCGGGGGAAAAAGTATATTCAGCACGCTTTATGGGCGAAAAAGCTTATGTCGTAACATTTAAGCAAGTTGATCCACTATTTGTCATCGATGTAGCGAACCCGAGAAAACCAATGGTGCTAGGAGAACTGAAAATCCCAGGGTACAGTAACTATTTACATCCGTTAGATGATACACATCTTATTGGAATTGGTTATGATACGGAAGAACGCTTTGACGCTTATACGAAAAGTAATTTCTCAGTTACGACTAATATGAAAATGTCGTTATTTGATGTGACAGACTTCAACAATCCAAAAGAGCAATCTACGGTGAAAATAGGCGGAAAAGGCTCTTATTCTGATGTACAATACAATCCAAAAGCATTATTCCGTCATAAAAATTATCATTATTTTGGCTTCCCAGTCGTACTTTATGAAGCAGAGAGTGTCGATGAAGTGAAATACCAAGGTCAGGGCGCACAAATTTATGAAATTACAGCGGAAAAGGGTATTGTTCTAAAAGGGAATATCATTACTAAAAACACGAATGAGCCGTACGAAAATTGGGAGCAAACTGTACAACGTGTCGTGTATGTAGGAGATGCTTTATATACAATTGCACGTAATGAAGTGAAAAGCTACCAACTGAACGATTTCAAAGCGCTCGATACATTAATTATTAAATAAGGGATAGAAGTCGGTGAATCGCTGGTAAGACAGGGAAAATCGCCGATAGAAGCACGCGAATCGCTGATAGGACGGGAGAAATCGCTGGTAAAGGCCCGTAAATCGCCGATAAACCTAGGGATTTTCAAAAAAAGAAAGTGTTAGATTGATTGCAGTCAATCTAACACTTTTTCTATTTTCCTATTGACGATATGGGAGAATTTCAGATACTGTTACAAATTCATAGCCTTCGCTCTGTAAGTAGGCGAGAACAGCATCAAGACCATCTGCAGTGGATTGATGAATATCATGCATTAAAACGATGGCATTGTTGTGTAAATTATTTTTAATATATGTTAATACTAATTGTGAATTGCGATGTTTCCAGTCCAATGTATCGATGCTCCATAGTACGACAGGAACAGGTATTTGTGCATTGATATTATCATTAGTAGCGCCATATGGAGGTCTAAATACAGTTGCACCTTGATTCAGTGCTAATTCAATTTCATTTGCAGTAGACGTATATTCTTTTAATACTTGCTCCATTGGCATTTTAGTCAATACCGGATGGTTCCATGTATGATTGCCGATTTCATGACCACGCGCCAGCACATCTCTCGCGATATCAGGATAGTTTTTAACACGACTGCCAAGCATAAAGAACGTCGCTTTAGCATGATATTTATCGAGCGTATTTAAAATTTGTTCTGTTACTTTCGGATGTGGGCCGTCGTCAAACGTTAATGCAATTCGTTTAACATTTGAATCACCTGGGGTAGCAGGTTTTATTGGTTTCATCGGCTCCATAGCAATCTGAAACTCTGACGCTAGCAATGGATTAATAAGCGATAGAGAAAGCTTGACGATTGGTGCACCTGCTGAGCCACTGGCTACTTCATTTTCATCAAAGTAAAAATGAATTGAATCATCGATAATGGCAAAGCGATTAAAGTTTTCCCACTTTGGCTCGGTTACTTTAAGTAACTCTTCTTTATTCAACTGATCTTTTAACTGAACGTTTTGCTGTAAGTCTTTGCGGACATACGCAGCTAAAGTTGCCAGGTTATTGTTATCGTTCTGTAATAGCGTCTGTATACTAATTTGCTCACCTGTCTCTTCGTTAAAGAAAAATGTTGTTGTCGAAACGTCATGTTTTGTTCCACCTAAGTACAACATTTTTGTCAGGACAAAGGAGTAATAGTGTTCGTGATAAGGGAAGGTTTCTAAATTTATTGTAAGCTCACCTGATGCTTCTTTATTTTTATTTTTCCCCATAGCTAACAGATAGTCTTCTTTAGCATTCGTAATATATTGTAGTACGGCATCGTTAAAAACTTTATTCTCTGTTTGTGGATAGTGTAAGGCAAAAGGTGTGCGTTTCTCTTTAGAAACGTCAGATACAATACGTATGCCTGGAAACGCAGAGTTTTCTGTGGATAATTTACTTGTAGTTTCACTAGCTGTGTCTTTAGAGGCACTAATTTTTTGGAACTTAAAATCGTCCTTAGACAGTATAATGACAAGGATGATGGATATTAATGTAACAATGAGTCCGATTAACAGAAAATCAATTAATGGACCGCGTCTTTTTCTGCGTTCCTGTAACAAGGTAAAATGCTCCTTTCTAAAATTATTCTTCTATAAAATCAGACGTGCGAGACTATGGAAAAGTTATAGAAATCTAAGAAATTTTTTTGAATTAAATAGAAATACAATAAAAATATAGCATATGTAATAGTGTTTCATAAGCAACACGAAAAGAATATAAACGGAATTGTTCAAACAAACCCTATTTTACAAAATTAAGCTCACTAAAAATCGATTAATAAATGGATTTTGATTTGAAGACATTGTATCATTTAGCGACAGATACAATGATTCCAAAATATAATTGATATATCGAAGAATTTTTGTTGAGTTTTTATTTGCAGTTCGTTACTATATGCAAGGAACCTTTTGAAGGAGGCAGATAACTGGAATGCAATCACATGAAGCGGATAATGAACTTACTATTGACTGCTTGCTACTTGCAGGACGAATTATGATTGAAAGTGGTGCAGAAACATATCGTGTGGAAGATACGATGTTGCGTATGGCACAATCTCAAAATATGCTAGATGCGCAATGTTATGCTACACCTACAGGGATCATTTTTTCGTTAGGTAAGACACAGCCGACGAGAATCACTTCGATTTCCAGCAGGGTTACAGATTTGCAAAAAATATCCTTGGTAAATTCAGTATCTAGAAGACTCACATCTCACATAATATCATTAGAAGACGCTTATGACGAGCTAAAGTCGATACAAAAAACAAATTATTTTTTACCAATTTATATACAAGTATTTGCAGCAGCACTTGCAAGTGGCTGTTTTCTGATTATGTTTAAGGGTGGTTGGTCAGATTTCCCCGCCGCCTTTATAGCAGGAGGATTTGGCTTTCTCACACTTATTTTAATAAATCATTTAACAAAAGTGAAATTTTTCTCAGAATTTACGGCGTCATTAATTGTTGGTAGCATTGCTTTTTTTGCAGTGAAATTTAACTATGGTACAGAACTCGATAAAATTATTATTAGTTCTGTAATGCCATTAGTGCCGGGTATTTTAATTACCAATGCGGTAAGGGATTTAATGGCAGGTCATTTTATGTCAGGGATGGCAAAGGGAGCGGAGGCATTTTTAACAGCCTTTGCTATCGGTTCGGCAATTGCCGTCATCCTATCGTTTTAGGAGGCGGAAAAAATGGATATTATCGTACAATTAATCGTAAGCTTTTTTTCAACTGCAGGTATTGCGATTATTTTTAATGTACCTAGAAAAACTTTGTTTCATTGTGGGTTTGTAGGTGTTATTGGATGGATCATTTATTATCTATTAACAGAGCGTGGTATGGATGTTGTAGACGCTTCGTTTTTTAGCTCATTTATCATTGCGATTGTCGCGCATTTATATGCACGACGCTTTAAAATGCCGATGATTATCTTTATTGTAGCGGGCATCATTCCACTTGTACCAGGGGGGATGGCTTACAATGCAATGCGTAATGTGGTCGAGGATGATTATTTACAAGGCTTACAGTATGGACTGAAGGCATTTTTAATTACCGGTGCCATTGTCATGGGATTAGTCTTTGCAGAGGTATTAATGCAGTTTGTGTTTCGAGCTGTACGTTCGAGCAAGGCTAAATTACGAAAGTCATACAAGAAATAAAATACTTCTTATTAAAAAGAGCTGTTCCTTAAGTTTGAATACTTAGGAACAGCTCTTTATCGATTATTTTACAAGTAATGCTTCAATTTCTTCTGGTGTCACCGGTTTGCTAATATAGAAACCTTGCATAGCATCACAGCCATAAGTGACTAACAGGTCAGCTTGTTCGGCTGTTTCCACACCTTCAGCTACCACTTTTAACTCCATAGACTTGCCTAGTTGTACCATGCCATGCATAAGCTTTTGTGTTTTTTCGGACTTTAATAAAGAACTAGTAAAGGTTTTATCAATTTTTAATGTCTCAATCGGTAAAATCTGCATATAGCGGAATGAACCGTAACCAGTACCGAAATCATCTAATACAAAAGCGACACCCTCATTTTCAAGCTTGCGCATTTGTTGTGTAATAAAGGTTGCAGCTTCTGCTTCTAATGCAAATTTCTCTGTAATTTCTATTTGAATAAGGTTTGCTGGACAATTTGTTTTTGCTAACGTGTCAAGGACTGACTTAGCCATGTTTTTATCACGGAATTCACGGACAGACGAGTTAATCGCCACTTTTAAATTGTGCCCTGCCTTCTTCCAAATCAGTGCTTGTTCACAAGCCTTTTCTAACATAAATGACCCAATATTGTTAATAAGCCCTGTTTCTTCTGCAATTGGAATAAGCTCATCAGGTGACACTACGCCAATTTCTTCATCTTCCCAACGTACTAGCGCTTCGACAGCTGTAATTTTACCTGAGTTTAAGTCAACTTGTGGTTGGTAAAGGACTTTTAAGTTTTTCTGATCAAGTGCTTGCAATAGACGTTTTTCAATTAAAGCTTTACGATTCAATGCTTTATGTGTCGCTTTTGAAAGCGAGACAATTTTGTCTCCACCAGCTTCACGTACGTTAGTAATCGTGGCGATGGATGCCTTCATAAGTTGAGAGAAGGTTGTTTGGTCCTCAGGGTAGCGTGTAATACCACCACTAATGGAAATAGGTACGGCGATATTGCTGCTATAAATCGGATGTTGTTGTAAATAAGACAAGAAACCTTGGATAAACCATTCACTTAATGGTGTAATGACAACAAAATCATTTTCGTTAATACGTGCCATCGTACTATCTTGGAAGTACATTTTAATACGGTTTGTAAATTCAATAATAAGGCTTTGATTAAGTTGTTGATCATGTAATTCTTTTAATGTATAAAATTTATCGATACTTAAATAGACGAAGGAGAAGTGTTTTTCTTCTTCAATCATTTGTGAAATCACTTTTTCTAGACGGTGAGCATTCATTAAGCCTGTTTCTGTATCGATATAAGCGATTTTTTCAAGCTGATGCTGAATCGTTTTAGATTTTGTAATATCCTTTTCAATTAAAATAAATTGTTGTTCATTTGCCTCTAAATTAAAAGTAGGAATAGCAGTGAGAAGTACCCAATAGGACTGTCCTGTTTTCGTAACCTTTTCAATTTCGCCTTGCCACGTATGACCATTATTTAAATTGCGCCAAATTGTATTTGTTATCTTTTCGCTCGCTTCATTTTCAGGGAATAACTGCCAAAAAGTTTTGCCGATTACTCGTTTTGGTGTCCATTGGCTAATTTTTAAAAACTCTGTATTACATTCTAATATAAATCCATCACGATCCAGCGTTACGGTCATAAATGTAGAGTCTAAACCTTGCTTTAAGTCTGCGTAAGTACTGCTGTTTGAAACCGAATTAATCATTAACTCTGGTAACATAAACATAATGATAATCAGGTGTTCACCTTGTTCAAAAAATGGTTTTGCCAGCAATGCTGACGATATTTCCTCATTTGACTGTGTGTACAATTGAATATTGTCTATATATGTACTTTCTTCATTTTGTAAAATCGATTGAAACGTCTCAATTGAAAGATTTCTTAGTAGATTTTCATGTATGGATGGAGTAGTATTTCCTGTAATGTCATTAACTGAAAAGCCAAAAAGTTCTTCAGCGTGTTTTCCTGAAATGATTGCTTGTCCATTTTGTTTTATAACAATTGCAGGAAAAGGAAGTGAATTTATATAATGTTCATCTATTGTAAATGATTTGTGCTTAAGACTCATGATTATTCGATCTCCTTGGGTAATCTATATATACTAATATTATAGAGAATTATCGGGAATTAGTCATTATCAATATAATTGTAAATATTTGATAATCGAAAAAAATAGGACTTTCCTAGTGAAATAAATGAAAAGTCTTGAAGAAAAATAACAATTTTTAGTACGTATATAGGAAGCGGGAATTGAATGGAACGTTTAAAAGGTATACTTTTTATTATTACTGGAGCAATGTTGTGGGGAGCGACAGGACCTTTAATGGAATGGTTACTGAATCATACAGCATTGACAGTTTCTTTTATGCTGACAGTTCGCTTGTCAGTTGCAGGTATTTTCTTACTTACATATTTGTTGATAACGGGTAAAGATATTTTTAGTATTTGGCAACAAAAGTTTTGGAGTAGACAGCTCATAACGTTTGGCATTATAGGGATGCTCGGTGTGCAATACGCTTTTGTCGGAGCTATTAATGAAAGTAATGCTGTATTAGCAACATTACTGCAATTTTTAGCGCCAATATTTGTTGTTGCTTACGTCTCTCTTAGTTTAAAGAAATGGCCACCTAAATATCAAGTATTAGGTATTATGGGTACGTTAATAGGATTATTCTTGTTACTAACGAACGCTTCATTTGACTCTTTGTTAGTTAGTAATAAAGCCTTACTGTGGGGGTTAGCCGTCGGATTGACATTTGCATTTTATACCCTCTATCCAGCACGTCTTATGAAAGAATGGAATGTACTTCTCGTTGTAGGCTGGGGGATGCTAATCGGTGGTGTGACATTAGGTATAATAAGCCGTGTGTGGCAATCAAATCAGTGGACGGTTTTTGCAGATTTAAAAATTACAGGATTAATGATGGCATTAATCATAACGGGGACAGTTGCCTTCATTTTATTTTTAAGTAGTATGAAGTATATTACAGCTGTTGAGACAAGTATCTTATCTAGTATTGAACCTTTAACAGCAATGGTGATTTCAGTTATTGTATTTGGTACATCGTTAGGATTATGGCAATTAGTGGGGGTTTTCGTTATGCTTGTATGTGTAACATGGCTATCGATTGCCGGTGAAAAAGCATAAAAATATTATTTGTATAGGTGATTTTAACTATATTCCGTTTGGATGATAATTCTTCTCAAACAAGGGGGAGAGAATGTGAAAGCAATTTTTTCGTATGTAAAACCTTATAAGTGGACTGCCATTTTTGCATTATGTTTAATGTTGATTGAATTATTTGTAGAGCTTGTTCAACCACTTATAATGGCAAAAATTATTGACGATGGTGTACGTGCTCAAAACCATCATATGATTTTACAATGGGGAGCCATTTTACTTATTTTATCTGTCGTTGCCTTTGTCGCAGGTGTAGTCAATTCTTACTTTTCATCACATACTGCGCAAAGTTTCGCTTTTGATTTGCGCAATGCATTATTTGAAAAGATTCAATCTTTTACATTGGCTACTTATCAAAAGTTTTCGACGGCTTCGCTTATTACACGACTGACGAATGACGTTACACAAGTACAAACAGTGCTGTTTATGAGCCTTCGAATTATGCTGCGTGCGCCACTTGCGGTGATTGGGAGCATTGTGATGGCCTTTGTTGTCAATGCAAAGCTAGCGTTATTTTTAGTACTTGGTGCACCAATTATTTTTGTTTTCCTTATTTTTATGGTTGCAAAAGGTGTGTCTTATTTTGGCAAGGTGCAAAAGCGTGTAGACCGATTAAATCGTGTGCTACAAGAAAATCTGCAAGCGATGCGTTTAGTAAAGGCATATTTGCGTGGGACATATGAGGCTTCCCGTTTTGATCAAGTTGCTTCCCGTCTAAAAGTGGATACAGTCAAAGCTTTGCGCACGATGGAATACATTATGCCAGTATTATTGCTCATCATGAATATGAGTTTATTAGCGGTTCTTTGGTTCGGTACAAAGCAAGTGGCTGAAGGTACAACACCGCTTGGTGATATTGTGGCGATTGTCAATTATGCAATGCGCATGACAGGTTCGTTTTCAATGTTTGCTTTTATTATAATTTTTTATGCGCGTGCGAAAGCGTCAGCAGAGCGTATGACAGAGGTGCTTGCTGTGGACAATGAAGTAGAATTTACTTCACCATCTAAAGAAGAAGCTGTAGCGAGCGACTTAAAACTAGGGGAGTTAGCATTTAAAAATGTTAGCTTCTGCTATCCTGGTACAGAAACGGCTGTCCTATCCAATGTAAGTTTTCAAGTGAAATCAGGTGAAAAATTGGCCATCATGGGAGCTACAGGGGCAGGTAAATCGACATTACTACAGCTTATTCCTCGCTTTTATGATGTGACAGAAGGGCATATTTTTGTAGAAGGAAAAGATGTTCAGCAATGGGAGCTGCAAGAGCTACGCGACATTATCGGGTATGTACCACAGCAATCTTTACTATTTACAGGAAGTATTGCCGATAATGTGCGATGGGGTGATACAGAAGCTGAAATGGACGATGTACTCCATGCTACGATGCAAGCCCAGATTCATGCATCTGTTGAAGATTTCCCAAGCGGATATGAAACGCGTGTAGGGCAAAAGGGTGTTAATTTATCGGGTGGTCAAAAACAAAGATTATCGATTGCAAGGGCATTATTAAGAAAAGGACATATATTAATGCTCGATGATAGTACAAGTGCGCTCGATGTTAAAACAGAGCAAGCGCTATGGGATGCGCTTAGTGAGGAAAGTGCAACGATGCTCGTTGTCACTCAAAAAATTCGCACTGCTAAAGGTGCAGATCATATTTTGTTAATTGATGCAGGTAAAGTAGTCGGCTATGGATCACATGAAGAGCTACTGCAAACTTCTGAACTGTATAAAAAAATCGCAATCTCCCAACAGGAGGTGGAATAATGGGATTTTTCCAGAAACCTTTTGGTTATGAGCCGATTTTATCGAAGGATGATGTAAAGCAGGTTGTAAAGAAAAAGAAAGGGCCCCGTGCAGCAGATTGGAAAAGTACACTTTGGCGATTGTGGAAGATAGTCGATGAACAACGTATGCTTTTAATTGTCGTCCTTTTACTCGTTATGGCTAGTTCCATTTTGGCGCTTCTAGGTCCTTATTTAATCGGCAAAATCATTGATATATATGTGATGCATGGTGAGCTTAATGGGTTAGGCAGTAAAGTAATGTTGCTCATTGGGATTTATGTGCTTTTGGCAGCCGCATTATTTTTACAAAATTACTGGATGATTGGCATTGCCCAGCAAACGATTTTTCGACTGCGTACAAGTGTCTTTGCTCATTTTCAAAAGCTACCGATCGCGTATTTTGATAAACGCCAACATGGAGAATTAATGAGTCGCATGACCAATGATATTGAAGCGGTTAGCTCGACGTTGAATAGTTCTTTTATCCAAGTGTTTTCAAGTGTTTTAACGCTTGGTGGCACGGTTATCATTATGCTGAGCTTAAGTCCGTTACTAACAATTTTAACAATGACCATTATTCCGCTGATGTTTTGGGCGATGCGCTGGATTACCCGTCGAACAGCGCCGTTATTTAAACAACAGCAAGCCGCTATTGGTGCACTGAATGGCATGATTGAAGAAACGATTTCAGGACAGCGCATTGTTAAAGCGTTCTCACAGGAAGAACGTGTAAAGGCGGAATTTCGCGATAAAAGTTTGCGTTTAAAAAATACAGGCTTTTGGGCACAGACGTACTCAGGTTATATTCCAAAGGTCATGAACTTTTTAAATAATATGAGCTTCACGATTGTTGCAGGGATTGGTGGGGTACTAGCGTTATACGGTCATGTATCCATTGGGGTCATTGTTATTTTTACAGAATACGCTCGTCAGTTTACACGACCATTAAATGATTTGGCCAATCAGTTTAACACGGTATTATCAGCGATTGCAGGTGCTGAACGGGTATTTGCGCTACTTGATGAACAGCCTGAAGAGGAAGTTGCTACTGCCAAAAATCATACATTATTAGGACAGGTAACATTCCAAGATGTGTATTTTAAATATGATGGTGCGCAAGAATCCTACACATTAAAGGATATTAATTTTACAATTGAGCCAGGGCAAACTGTTGCATTAGTAGGGGCAACGGGTGCAGGAAAAACAACGATTTTACAGTTAATCGCTAGGTTTTATGAAGTAACAAAGGGCGATGTGCTTTTCGATGGTGTCAATGTAAAACATATTGAACGGGAGGCACTTCGTTCACAAATGGCCTTTGTATTACAGGACCCATTTTTGTTTGAAACAACCGTCAGGGAAAATATACGATATGGTCGTTTAGATGCTAGTGATGAAGAAATTGTAGAAGCAGCACAACTTGCCAATGCACATGATTTTATTATGAAATTAAAGGATGGTTATAACACCATTCTTACGGCAGATGGTCGTGAAATTTCCCAAGGACAAAAGCAATTATTATCCATTGCGCGTGCTTTAATTGCTAATCCGAAAATTTTACTGCTCGATGAAGCGACAAGTAGCATTGATACTGTAACAGAATTAGCAATTCAAGAGGCACTTGATCGCCTGATGCAAGGACGCACAAGCTTTGTCATTGCCCATCGATTAAATACCGTACACAATGCGGATGTCATACTTGTGATGCAAAAGGGTGAGCTAGTAGAAGCTGGATTACAACATGAGTTAATTGAGTCAGGGGGCATTTACGCCCAAATGCTAAACTCCTCATCCCATCATTTAGAAGAATAAGGTGTATTAAGTTCACGAATCGTCGGTAGGACGTAAGAAATCGCTGATAGAAGTATGCGAATCGCCGATAAAACGGAGGAAATCGCTGATAGAAGCCTGCGAATCACCGATAAAACGGGTGAAAGCACTGCCGAAGTGAACTTCAACAACCATAGCAGAAAAGTGTTAGATTGATTACAGTCAATCTAACACTTTTTTAGCCTCCTTATTTTAATAATGTAATTAATTTGTATAAATGTTATAATAATTACAATAAATGTATATTAAAATTGTGGCGAAATGGACTTGGAACTAATGACTTATAACTAATGAACACTAGTAAAATTCATTTACTTTGCAGAAAGACAGTAGTATAAATCCGTCTATTTTTTCTGTATTGGCAGTGATATTGCTGATTATTAGAAATGGGTATGATAATTTGTTGCCAGTTTATTTTCTTTCTTGCTACAATAGGGCAATAGTCTGGTATAAGAACGGAGTAAACAATGAACATTTCAGTAATTACAGTGTCCTTCCCTTTGGATAGGGAAACATTGAATGAATTAAAAATATTATGCGAAGAAGCAACTTTACATGATTATCGTGTATATGAAACGATTATGAATATACCATCAGCAGGCTCATTTGAAACAAAAGGATTCATGGTGCTTGCCTATGAAGATGACAGTGATGAATTAGTCGGAGCTGCCAGTGCTATTGATTTAATGGGGCTACATACGTATGAGTGGTCGTTAGTCGTTACACCACTATTTCGTAATAAGGGAGTTGGGACAGCTTTAGTGAATGTATTACAAGCTGGACTAGTAGATAGAGGGGCAGAAGGGCAATTAGCAGTAGTCATTGATGGCTCTCCTTATGGGCATACATTTATCGAAAATTTTGGCTACGCTTATAGTTTCTCAGAAGCGACGCTAGAAACAAAAGCAGAGCGAGTTGAATTACGAAGCGATATCCAGATAGCGCCATTTGCGGGAGAACAGGCAGCATTAATCGCTATTTATAGTGAAGCATTTGGTGATTTGCCATCCGAATCGGAGGAGCTCATTGCCTTTAATACGTCAACGAATGGCCGAAAATTATGGGTAGCACATAAAGACGGGCAAGTTGTAGGAACGGTGACAACGGCTGAAGAAAATGAAATTCAATGGGTAACTGCGCTTGCGGTACACCCTCAATACCAAGGGCAAGGTATCGGTACAGCTTTATTGTCCTTTTCAAAAGATTATGCAAGTAAACAAAATGCTAAATTTGTTATGCTCGATGTTGAAATCGAAAATAGAAAAGCACTTTCCGTTTACGAGAAAGCAGGCTTTATGAAAGCGCAGCAACTAGACTATTATGTAAAAAAATAATGAAAGGTGAGGGGTGAGCAATGAGCTCGCTCCTCACTTTTTTATTGTCATATGTTAAGTTGCTGTTAAAATCTTCTTTTTTATCATAAATGTGTACTATGTCCATATAGTATTAATAAGCCAGTAGAAAGGAGTCGTACTTATGCGTATGCCTGCATTGCCAAAGAAAAAGTCTCCTCCGAGGGAAGCACCTCGCTCATGGTGGAAGGTTGTAAAAGCATATTTATCAAAAGGGAAGTTTTATCGAGTACCGCCAAGAAATAAATAATGGCTATCAACATGATTGAGCAAGGCTATAACATTAAAATAGCATGCTAGGACAACAATCCTACTATGCTATTTTTATTTTTAATATTAATTTTCTAAAAGAAATGTCTTTTTTGTTGGGCCTATTAAATATAGTTCATGCATGGCACGCGTTAAAGCGACATACAGTAGCTTTCTATCGATTTTCGTATCAAAGAAAGGTGTCTCAAAGGCGGCAATGATGACCGCATCAAACTCCAAGCCTTTTGCTAAATGGCTTGGTACAACAAGTAATACTTTCTGATTAATAGACTCATCTTCCGTAAGAAGTTGACAAGGGATTGCGTCATTCGTTAAGGCTTGTTGCATTGACTTGGCTTCTGCTGTCGTCTTACAAATTAAGGCAATGGACTGATGCCCATTGGCTCTAATACGATCAAAAATTTCTCTAATTTGCTTTGTATGGAAGGAAGCTGCTTGAATAAAAGTTGGTGCATCTCCATGTCGAACAACCGGTTCCACTAATGGTAGTTGCTCATCCATTTGCATTAATATTTGGTTAGCGACTTCCATTATTTCAATAGTTGTTCGATAACTTTTTTGTAGAGTTCTAAAGCTAGCACGAGGAAATAAATTTTGCACAGGCTCCCAAGCGGTTAGCGAACGATAGCTATGAATGCCTTGTGCTAAATCACCTACCATTGTAAACATATCTGTTTCTAAACCTGCTTTTAGAGCGGCTAGTTGGAATAGACTGTAGTCCTGTACTTCATCGATAAAGACGACGCGCATTTTCCATTCATCTGCTATTCCTTTGAGTCTTGCTTGTAAATAATAGAGCGCGGCTAAATCTTCTAGCATCCATTGCTCTTTAGCGTGTACTTGTAAAAACTGCTGTTGCTCTAAATAGTGCCATTCTGGTGCGACTTCTGCCAATAGTTCAGCATTTGTTAGAAGGGTGCGATAGAGCGTTTTTACATTGTATTTGGAGAAGCGGCGCATATAAACGGTTACGGTCGATTTTGCTTCCTTTTCAATTGCAGGTATACGTTCATCACGTTCATCAATAAATTTAGTAACAATATGTCGACGTTTTTCAGCATCCCGAATGCCATTCAGTGCCTTGCCGAGTGCTTCATCATATTTTGCATGCAGCATATTTAAAACAGCTTGTTTCTTTTGGCGAACATGGCTGGCTAGCACTTTTTTAATATGAGCGAGTCGTTTTTCAATTGGCATATAGGAAAATTCATATAAAAATAATTTTTTTAGATGAGAGGCACGCATAATGCGGTATTTTTCAATAAAAACATCCTCAAACTGTTCAGCAATTTGCAGTTCGATTTTCTGAATATAGCGTTCGATCATATCGCGATAATAGAGGGAACCTTTCACCTCAGAAATCCAAGCAGTGGGCTGATCAGCACCGCCTATTACTAAAGATTCCAACTGCTCGTTTGGATTGCGTAATTTTAATTTTAGTTTTGTCGCGGCAAGGACGTAATCTGTAAACGTTGTTTGGCATATTTTATCAACGCCAAGCTCCGGTAGGACATCACCGATATAATCAATAAATAGCTTATTTGGTGCTAAAATCATGAGCTGCTCAGGATTAAAATGTTCGCCCATCGTATACAAAAAGTATGAGATACGGTGTAAAGCAATAGTCGTTTTACCACTACCTGCGGCACCTTGAACAATAATTGGCTGACGAAGGTGAGCGCGAATAATATCGTTTTGTTCTTTTTGAATGGTAGAGACAATTTCTGTTAGCCTTACATCTGCTTTGCCTGCTAATGCCTCTTGCAGTAATTCATCATTTGTCGTTAAATCAATATCTCGAATATCGAGCAGCTCACCATGTTCAATTTTATATTGCCGCTTGGCAAATAAATGCCCTTTGTTGGTTTCACCACGAACATCATATTCCATATCACCCAGACGACCGTCATAATAGACATTTGCTACAGGCGAACGCCAATCGACAATAATCGGTTCATGTGTTTCGCGGTGAAACAAAGATGTTTTACCGATATACAAAAATTCTTCAGGATCACCAGTCTTTTGAAAATGAATGCGAGCAAAATAAGGCTTTTTTTGGACTGCTTCTAAACCTTCCTTTTGTGTGCGAGCCATTTCAAAAAAGCGGGCGTTTGTTAAAATATTCAAATAACTTAAGCTGGAATCTAAATAATCAAGATCGGCCATAGACTTGCGAATATTTTCTTGCGCTGATTGCAAATCACGTTGCGATTCATTTAAGATTTGTTGCATATAATTTTTGGTATAGGCTAGCCTCTGTTGTTCAGCTTGAAAATCCGGGTGTTGTGTAGTCATTTTTAGCACCTCCTAAGTACTTACAATTTTAAGTAGATTCTCATACTACTATACAAAATTTTTCCTATCAAGTGTAAACGTCATTTTTCGCTTATTGTTATACTATGAAGTAAAGATTGTAAAAGGAGGTTTTGCATTTGCATCTATTTGCACATAGAGGCGTATCTGCGCATTATCCTGAAAATACAAAAGCTGCTTTTTATGCCGCGTCCAAGCTACCAATTGCGGGCGTTGAGTTGGATGTTCATGTAACTGCAGATGGAGAAGTAGTGGTTATCCATGATGAAACGATTGATCGTACATCAAATGGCTCAGGTTATGTGAAGGATTTGACGCTTCAACAGCTCCGTTCATATGATTATGGTTCTTGGTTTGCCGCGCAATATACAGGTGAAAGTATACCAACATTAGGGGAAGTGTTAGAGCTGTTTGTAGCTACACAGCACCGCATTAATATTGAGCTAAAAACCGATATCTTTCCTTATGCCGGAATTGAAGCACTTGTTCTAAAAGAAATAGCGAAGCACCAAATGACGGAGCGAGTCATTATTTCATCATTCAACCATGAATCGCTTCAAACTATAGTTCAAATGGCGCCATACATTGAGACCGCTGCTTTATTTGCTGAAGTGTTAGTTGATTTTACAACGTACACAGCTACTATTCCTGCCGATGCAATTCATGTTAGTTTGCCAACAGCGTTTAGGCAATCAATAGGGATCGCTCTTGAAAAAGACGCAACAATACGTGTTTACACAGTAAATGATCTAGAAAATGCACAGCACTTGCAACAGCTCGGCATACAAGCCGTCTTTACAGATGATCCACAAGCTTTATTGGATGGGTTGACAGAGAAATAAGGGACTAATGTTTAATAAAACAAAAAAATTCGCGATAAGAGGGCGAATTTTTTTGCGTTATATGATCTTTAATTAGGGAATGTTTTTGGATGCATTACCATTTTGCCTGATGTTCTTCTATGCATCCGAGCATTTGCTTAATAACGAGCGTTTCCCCATTGTCTAATAAAACTGTACCGTCATAATAGCCAAACATCTGATGTACTTCTGATTTAACGAGTTTTGCATTTGTTGCGGCAACACGTTCAAAAAATGGGGAAAACGTTAACGATACTTGATTGGTGAATTTCGTCTTGATTGTCCAACGTTGCATATAGTCTTCGCGATCGTAATTGAACAGCAAATCCTCATGTATTTTGGTCATTTTACCATCAACAAAGACAGCATTTTCTGTCATGCCTGTGCCATCTGTCCATTTACCACCCAAGTTGAGTCCGATACGTCTGCCACGAACTCGTTGTGATGCCATACCCCAATTCCAAGTGGCTTCACGAGGCCACACACCTCGTCCGTAATCAAGAACTGCAAAGCTTTCCTCTGGTGTAAACGTAAAGTGACGATTCCCTATAGTGACTACTCCTGATGTTGGGAGTATATGATGTTTTCCTGTAAATTGAAATGTTTTCCGATTCCAAGGAATAACGACATTCAATGTTTCATCTGTTGGTGGATGCTGAATAATTAAATTGGCGCGTAACGCATCTCCATCAAACGTAGGAATTGAAACAGACAAATGTGTTTCATTTTGAATATAAGTCATATCAATCTTCATTTCACTACTGCTGAAAGAGACGGATTCAAGCACATGTGTTGGCATTTTGAGCTTACCACCAAGTGGAATGGTTATTGTTTTTTCAAAATAGCGCTGAGTTTCATATTCAAGGAAATACACGAAGCAGACAGCTGCATAATCGAGATGGCTGATTGTTGCGGAGAATAATATCTCATCACCATAAATACACCAATAATTCCATTTCTTTTTCCGCATGATATGACCGCTTAAATTGCTATTTATGAGAGGTTTTCGTGCAAATCCAATAGCAGCTGGATTTAAATTACCTTTTTTATCGCATAAAAGAGTAGGCTGTAAAATTTCTTTCTCAGCATGCTGCTTCACATTCAACATCCCTTCTGTTCGTAAAATAAAAATATGCCAAATTGTTTAATCTTATTGTAGCAAAAACTATCTTGAAATTGGTAAAGATAGCGCCTGATAGAACTGTATTCAGCAATTTTACGATGAATGACCTAATTAATAGAACGTAGGATGTAGTCATATGATGGTCATAAGGAGGGGAAGCGTGGCCAAAATGTATAACAGACAGGCAGCTGTTCAATATGCGAATTTGTGGTGGAATAGGCGCAATCCAGCATTTCCAAACTTTGATGTCGATTGTACGAATTATATTTCGCAATGCTTACTTGCTGGAGGAGCACCAATGCGAGGTGCACCCAATCGAGAACGAGGTTGGTGGATTCAGCAAGGTAACTGGAGTTTTAGCTGGTCCGTCGCGCATTCTTTAAGATGGTATTTAGAGGGCTCGACAACGGGCTTGAAAGCTACGCGTGTACAATCGGCAGAAGAATTAGAGCTTGGAGACATTATATTTTACGATTTTCAAGGGGATGGTAGAATAGATCATTCTGTCATCGTTACGAGCATACAAAACGGGATTCCTTATGTGAATGCACATACTTCGGACAGCATTAATAGACCCTATTTTTATGAAGATTCTACGGCGTATACCCCTAATATGACCTATTTCTTTTACCATATAGATGATAGTTTTGCCTAGAAAGCTAGCAGTGTTAAAGCGCCTCATTTTATGATAATGTTGAACATAGAAATGACAAACAATCATACATTCTAATTTTAGTAGAGGGAGATAGAAGAACATGAGCGAACAATTTTTATCAGTAAGAGATGCTATTATCAATCGCCGTTCTATCAAGAAATTTAATGGGCAGCTGGTGAATCGCGCTGATTTAATGAGCATTATTGACGATGCAATATGGGCGCCAAACCATGGTAATCGTGAACCTTGGCGTTTAGTGATTGCTTGCGACGAGGATTTAGTTGCAGTGCAACATTTATTACGCGATTTAGCTATTCCAAAATGGCAGGATCTTTCGAGTGAAGATTTAGCTAAACAAATGACCAAATTTACACTACCAGGTGGCTATGCATTTGTCATTGTGCCGGAGGATGCACGCCAAAAAGAACGTTTAGAAGATTATGCAGCAGCGAGTATTTTCATTCAAAATATGCAGCTGTTAGCATGGGAAAAAGGTATTGGTTCTTGCTGGAAAACACCAGGCTTCTTAGACAATCCGAAATTCCGTGAAGCATTGAAAGTACAACCGGGTGAACGTGTAATTGCGATGCTACAAGTCGGTTATTTCGATGAAGCGCCAAAAGGCAAAGAGCGAAAAAAATCAGCACAATTTGTAACGAATTTCGGTGAATAGACGATTGAAAAACCCCTTACCTAATGGTAAGGGGTTTTATAGTTCTAAGCATTGCAAGTGGCCGAAATTGTGCGAGAATTGTTTGAGTGCCTGGCACTTATTTTTCTAACGCGGCAACCTCATATAAGTAGTCGCCTAAAACACGTAAGCCTTTATCGAAATTCTCTAAATGGAAGTGTTCATTCGGTGCATGGAAGTTTTCGCTTGATAAACCGAAGCCCATTAGTACAACCGGTAAATCTAAAATTTCATCAAATGCAGCGACAATCGGAATCGAACCTCCACCACGTGTGTATGCAGTTGGAACGTTATAAACTTTTTCGTAAGAACGACCAGCCGCTTGAATGAATGGGTGATCAAATGGTGTTAAGAATGGACGCCCTTTATCGAATTCGGAAATCGTCACTTCTACACCAGTTGGTTTATGTTTTTCAATATGTGCTTTTAATAGCGCAACGATTTCTTCTGGATCTTGATTTGGTACTAATCGGCATGTGATTTTTGCGCCAGCTTCAGCAGGTAGTACAGTTTTAATGCCTTCTCCAGAGAAGCCTCCGAATACACCATTTACTTCTAACGTTGGACGAGCCCAAGTGCGCTCTAAATAAGAATAGCCAGCTTCACCGAATAATTCTGAAACGCCAACTTCCTCTTTTACAGATTCTTCGTCAAAACCTAGTGCACGGTAAGCTTCACGTTCTTCTTCAGTTAATGGTAATACTTTGTCGTAGAAGCCTTCTACTTGAATTGTGCCGTGTTCATCGCGGAAGGATGCTAAAATTTCAGTTAATGCATGAATGGCATTTTGTACGCCTCCACCATAAAGACCTGAGTGTAAATCGCCTTTTGCTCCACGAACATCAATTTGAACGCCTGTTAGTCCACGTAATCCATAGCATACTGCTGGTTTCCCAGGACCATAAAGACCTGTATCTGAAATCAAAATTAAATCAGCTGCTAATTTTTCTTTATGCTCTTCAACGTAGGCAGGAAGATGTGGACTTCCGATTTCTTCTTCACCTTCATAGATGAACTTTACGTTCACCGGTAAAGTACCAGTTGTCGCAAATAACGCTTCAATCATCTTTAAGTGCATAAACACTTGCCCTTTATCATCACTTGCTCCACGCGCAAACAATTTATTATCACGGATTGTAGGGTTAAACGGCTCAGTTTCCCATAAATGTAATGGATCAACCGGCTGTACATCATAGTGCCCATAAAACAGAATCGTTGGTTTGCCTTCTGCATGTAACCATTCAGCATAAACAACAGGGTGACCAGCAGTTTGTGTAATGGCGATATTTTCTAAGTTTAGTTTTTTGAAAGCATCAGCCAGCCACTCGGCCGCATGTTGAATATCGCCTTTATGTTCTGATAATGAACTAATGCTCGGAATACGTAAAAATTCATTTAGTTCATTTAAGTGAGCCTCGCGATGTTCAGTAAAATAAGCATTTAATGTCTCTAATTGCGTCATAAAAGCATCCCTCTTTCAATATTTCGATAATAGAAATAGTATAGCATAATGTGGTTGGGGAATCTTGTTATTGCTTGTACAGTTATTATTAATGCTTAGCCCCCTAGGCAGCAAAGTTTGACAAAAGATTTTAGTGCGACGGTATTTTTCATATTAAGTTTTCATTTCTAAAAAAAGATCTGAGTTCGATGTTTTCTCGAACTCAGACCTTACTAATTAGTGTGCAGTATAACCGCCATCAACAAGAAGTGTTGTGCCGTTAACAAAGCTTGCGTCATCGCTTGCTAAAAAGAGAACGGCTTTCGCAATTTCTTCCGGTTTACCAAGACGACCTTGTGGATGAAGGGATGCTAAATATTCTTTATTTTGAGCATCTACTTCAGCCAATAGTGGTGTGTCGATATAGCCAGGGCATACTGCGTTTACGCGAATACCTTGTTTAGCATAAGCAGTACATAGGTTTTGGGTTAATAATTTTACGCCACCTTTTGCAGATGAGTAGGCTGTTGGATTTGGTAAGGAAACAAAGCTATGAATGGAACCAGCGTTGACAATAACACCACCTGTACCTTGAGCAAGGAACTGTTCAATCGCATATTTATCAGAAAGAAAGACACCCGATAAATTAATATCAATTGTTTTTTTCCATTTTTCATAAGATAACTCATGTGCTGGCGCATCGTCAGCTACGCCCGCATTAGCATACATAACATCAAGTTTACCGTATTTATTCACAGTTTCATGAATCATGTTTTTAATGTCTTCTTCAATCGTTACATCTGTTTTTACAAAAAGTGTATCAAAACCACTATTATTTAATTCATCTGAAATATGTTGTCCACGCTCAGAGAAATCAGCAATAACTACTTTTGCACCCTCTTGTGCAAAAAGGCGAACGGTTGCTTCACCGATACCGCTAGCACCACCTGTTACAATTGCAACTTTATCTTGTAGTTTCATATAAATGACCACCTTTATTATTATTTTGCTGTTGCTCTGCCATCAATGACGAATTTTGCACTTGTTGAGAAGGAAGACTTACTAGAAGCCATTATTTCTCGTTTTATAATTACCTTAGGATTCAAAAGTATTCGTATTGATTAGCACTACCTTTATTTTACTATCGCCAATTTGAAATACTATCCTATAAGATGCTGTATAATATAGTGAGTGAATATCCTCCATTTATAGGGGGATTGTTAGTGTGAAGGAGAAGAATTTCCTATGACGCATCCATTTCAGTCAATTGAAGAAGTAACACTTCAAGAGTTTGTGTTATTTATTAAAATTCATCATAAGCAAATTGAGGAGAATATAAATATTTACCTTAATCTAGAACCAGCTGTAGCTGAAACAGAACGAAAAAGAGCAGCCTTGCTACTGGATTCATTTTTACGTTTACTGACACATACCAACATAGATGAATTAAATGGTGAAGATAAGTATTTTTTTAATACGTGGCTGCAATCGCAATTATCTATTATTGATAGAAAGAGCTTTAATTTATTCCAATTAATATTTGAAAAATCATTAATTACGTTTATGATTCAGCAAAAGAGTAGTCGAACGAATGCCGTCTTAATGTATGTATTATCATTATTTTTATCTCTCGTACAGCTTTACTATGACGGTGAGGGCGAAAATAAAAGTAGTATCAGGCTTATTGAAAATCAGGAATTAAGACATTTACAGTTATTAGATAAGCTAGATAAATTGCTTATCAGTTCCTCTGGCTATCAGGATTTAGCCTATATTTTAAACAAATGTGAAGAGTATTTTAACTATAAAAGATGCGTATTTTACGCATATGTCCCATGGTCCAATCAATTTTACGGCGTTATTGGTGCTGAGCTTCCTAAAGTGCAAAGTATGAAAGGGGAGCTAACTGGAGAAAACGCTATTCTTAGTTCGAGAAAACCAATTTATTTAAAAAACCCTAAAAATTACGTGAAGGAGGAGCATATTCAATTATTTGGTTTATCCTCAATTATTTTTATTCCTATTATTCAACGGGATCAGTTATTTGGCTGGCTAACATTTGATCAGCTAGGCGAGGAATTTGATTGTACAAAGGAAGACTTAGCTCTCCTTGAGGAAGTAGGCAAGCGTATAGGCTTATTTTTATCACGTAAGGGCGAGAAGGTAGAAAAAAATACAGAACTTCATTTAACGGAAAGGGAGTCGATGATACTCGGCTTGCTTGCTGAAGGATATGATAATAAAAAAATTGCCAGTTTATTATTTTTAAGTGAGCATACGGTACGGGATTATGTAAGTAGTCTTATGACAAAGCTCAAAGCGAAAAATCGAACACAGGTCGTTGCCTCAGCTTTTCGTATAGGGCTGTTAAGCTAAAAAATGCGCTTCTGCAAGGAGTGCATTTTTTGTTTTTTTAACCATCCTTATTTTTATACTTACCTAGACATTCATATGGCTAGCCACTATGATAAATAGGATAAATAGGGGGGCTTGTATGGGGAAAAAACGTTATTCACCTGACTTTAAATTAAAGCTAGTTAATCAATATCGCCTCGGCACCGCTGTAAGTAAATTAGCAAGCGAATATGGTATATCAGAAGTAACGATTTATAAATGGATAAAATTATATGCACCGGTGGATGGTGTTGGCGATATGACAAAGGCAGAAGTGTTAGCCGTTCAAAAGGAAAATGAACGTTTAAAGCAAGAGGTAGAAATTTTAAAAAAGGCTATGACCATATTCGCAACCAAATAGCTGAAACAGATGTAATTGATTTTATAGAACAGGAAAGTAAAACATATGCAGTTAAAGTACTTTGTGAGCTATTAGACTTGCCGAAAAGCACGTACTATAGCGCATTGCACAAAAGGGCAACAGCCGAACAAGCAAAATCTGCATCTGAGGAATTATTACAAGAAATTCAACAGATTTTAACTGAAGATGGCCAACTTTATAATGGTGCAAAGCTTTATGACAAATTAAAAAAGCGAGGCTTTCAGGGGAGTTTACGGAAAGTCCAGCGTGTGTTAAAAAAAGCAAAGGAAGCACCTATGGAAGAAGTTCGAGAGCCTGTCGTAAATAGTGGCTTTGAAACAACAACAGCAAACGATAAGTGGGTCATCAATATAAGTTATGTACCAACATGGCATCAAGGGTGGGTTTATATGGCATCTGTTATCGATGTACATACAAAGAAATTAACGGGCTTTAGCTTTGATCATTCAATAAGTGAAGACTTATTTGTACAGGCAATACAGAAAGCATATGACCAATTTACAATGCCGTCTGTATTGTATACTAGCCTACAGCCGGCGTTTGTTGAGCATTGTAAAGCAGCCTGTAAAGAAAAAGATCTGTTATTACCACCCATTGTTTATAAGGAATATTTATATGATGATGAATGTTTACAAGCAATGGTGCCATTTTTAACAGGAACGGAAAATCGATTGCGTCGAGGTCATGCTTCAACGAAGAAATTACAATAAGTAAAGTGAAGAGCCTCCTTAAATGGCCTATATAATGACCATTTAAGGAGGCTCATTTGTGTCTTTAAGTTTAAAAATTAACTTATAATTGTCCACTTAATTGACGTTTTTTGAAAAATTAATTATATTTAAAATGTAATATGTTTATAAAATCTATTGAGAGAGGAGACATTCTAAATGAAAGCACTAGTATTTGCAGGACCAGGTAAAAAGGAATTACGCGAAGTGGAGAAACCACGTGTTGTGAAAGATGGTGACGCAGTAGTTCGTCTTGTAAAAACGACAATTTGCGGTACAGACTTACACATTTTAGGTGGTGACGTACCTGCTGTTAAAGAGGGAACAATTTTGGGACACGAAGGCATCGGCATTGTAGAAGAGGTAGGTGCAGGCGTATCAAACTTTAAAGTTGGGGATAGAGTCATTATTTCTTGTGTCACTTCATGTGGTAAGTGTCATTATTGTAAAAAGGCATTATACGCACATTGTGAAGACGGTGGCTGGATTTTAGGTCACTTAATCAATGGTACTCAGGCGGAATATGTGCATATACCACATGCTGATAACTCCCTTTACCACATTCCTCGAGGGATATCAGATGATGCTGCTGTTATGATTTCTGATATTTTACCAACGGGTCTGGAAATCGGCGTTTTAAATGGGCAAGTATCACCTGGTGATGTAGTAGCTATCGTAGGTGCAGGTCCAATCGGGATGTCTGCATTATTAACTTCGCAATTTTATTCTCCTTCCAAAATCATCATGATCGATCTCGATGATAATCGTTTACAAGAATCCAAGAAATTCGGTGCGACCGAGACCATTAATTCACGCGATGCCCAAGCTGCAATCGATAAAATATTTGAAATTACGGAAGGTCGTGGCGTAGACGTCGCTATTGAAGCAGTTGGCTACCCTGCAACATTCGATATTTGCCAACGGATTTTATCGCCAGGAGGTCGTTTAGCGAATGTCGGTGTCCATGGTAAACCTGTTGATTTGCAATTACAAGATTTATGGATTCGGAATGTTACAATTTCCACTGGTTTAGTATCTACGAGCACAACACCGATGTTAATAAAGACATTAGAAACAGGGAAGATTAAGCCAGAGGGATTAGCAACGCATCGTTATAAATTTGACAATATGATAGAGGCATATGAAACCTTCGCAAATGCCGCGAAAGAAAATGCCTTAAAAATCATTATTGATTTTGAGTAACTAGCTTAAAAAGCTCTTAAAGCGGGTAATTACTTTAAGAGCTTTTTGTTTATGATAAAAAATACGGAAAACACAAAATGACATGCATTATAAGTTGTGAATTCTTAATATTAAGAAAATTAATTTTAGACATACAATTATTGGATTAACTGTGTATACCTTGATTTGAAAGGGTGCTTTAAAAGTTATTTGATGTAAAAGAGATATAGTAGTAAAACAATTTTTACGATTATTACAAGCAAAAGCATTTAAGCTTACACGATTGTAATGAAATTGAAAGCCAATACGATAGAGTGTAATACATTATTTTGCGAGAATGTGTATAGAAGCAAGAACAAGAAGCGGAGGAATACACAATGAATGAAAAATTAGAAGGCGTATATGAGGAATATAATCGTTATATATATCACTTATGTTTGAAACTTACTCGTAATAATGTAGAAGCAGAAGACCTAATGCAAGAAGTATGGGTAAAAGTCGTACGCTATGAAGACAGCGTTGCCGAGGTGGAACATATTAAAGCTTGGCTAACAACTATTACAATGAATACATTTAGAGATCGCTATCGAAAAAAAGTACGACGTAGTAAGTATATGATGAACCAACCTGAAACATTAGACGTACCTATTCTAGATTTGGTTCCCAATAATGAGATTTCAACAGAAGAAAAAATTGAAAAAGAGATTGTGACAAAGTTAGTACAGGACAAAATGGGTCAGTTAGATACAATCTATAGAAAAACTTTATGGTATTTCTACATAGACCAATATTCACTTGCTGAAATTTCTACTATTATGAAAGTATCAATCGGTACAGTGAAATCGCGTTTATTCCGTGCAAAAGCACGTTTAAAAGAAATGCTAATGGCTGACGTGTCGATCGTGGAGGCAGTGCTGCCAGCGTAATTAAAACATTGGTCGCCACAACATTACTACTTAGACGGAAGTATTCGTTCGGCCAATCTCAAAAAAGGGATGCATTGCAAACAATCATTTGCGATGCATCCTTTTTCGTGTTTCAACATAAAGTTGAACATTTAATCTTGCCGATTGTCTACAGATAGTAAACACTTGGCAAAGATATCACGCAGTGTTTGCAGTTCTTCAGCCGAGAGCATGCCAAACATATTGTTGATAATTTCACTCACTTGTTGACGTGACTCCTCAAGTATATGTTCACCTTCGGTAGTAATAACTAATTGTGACGCTCTACGATCTGTAGCATGCTGTGTTTTTTCAATAAACCCAGCATTAATCAGTTTCGTTGTTAATACTGTGACGCCACCTGTTGTTACTTTTAAGCGCTCTGCTATTGCAGAAGGGCGCTTTGGTCCCTCCTGCGATAAGTAGTCTAAAATTAAAATATGGGATTTTGAAAAGCCGAGTGCATTATGATTATTCCACTCGTTTGCCCATTTACGCTCAATTGAAGAGACAACTTCAAACAATGAGGTAATGGCTTGTTGTTTTTCTTGATCCATATAAGGTCATCTCCAAAACTGTTTTAACTTTCTTGTGCCAATCTTGTCATCGCATTTAATTCGTAAGCACGTACTTTACGTGGAATGAAACGACGGATGTCCATCTCATTGTACCCAACTTGAATACGTTTTTCATCTATCAGGATAGGACTGCGTAACATTCTTGGATGTGCTTGAATAATTGCGTACAGCTCTTGAATAGAAAGCTGGTCAATATCAATATTAAGATTTTTAAAATCATTTGAGTTAGTTGCAATAATTTCATCAGTGCCATCTTCGGTCATGCTTAAAATTTCTTTAAATTCAGCAAGTGTAAGAGGATGAGACGTAATACGTTTCTCTTTATATTCAATGTTGTGATCTTTTAACCATTTTAGTGCTTTTCTGGATGAAGAACAGCTCGCTTGTGAGTAAATTGTAACTGTCATTCTTCATTCCCCGCTTTCTTTGTTAGAGTTATATTTTATGGATATCTTATTAGTAAGTTAAATAGGTTATACATATATCTTACTAGTAAGCTATTTATAAATCAATAGATATTTAAAAAAACATTTAATAGAATATGATATTTTTTAATCTATACTAAATATACGCTTGGAAGAGTGAAAAGTTTCATTAAATTAGCTTACAATCATGTAAGTTTAGAATATTTCGAATAAAGGGAATCGGAGTGCCAGGCACCCAAACAATTCTGAAAATTATGAGTGCCAGTCACTCGAGCAATTCTGCAAAAAAGTGACCGATGAAAATCCCCCTAAATTGCCCCAATAGCATTGCTAGAAGGATCAATTATTCACTCATAAGTAAAAATCCGCTTAGACTCCTGCGGGAACAGCACAAAGTGTAAGACAACAAATGACGCGACAGCGACGGTTGCGGCTTACATTGTGCCCGCGGAAAGCAAAGCGGATTTTTACGATTTAGAATGACATATTATGATAAGAGACTAGCCCCTTAGCTTTGTTGACCAGAAGTGAACCAATCTTGAACATTCCATACTTTTGTTACTAAACCTTCATAGAAATCAGGTTCATGGCTAACAAGTACGATTGTGCCTTTAAATTCTTTCATAGCACGTTTTAATTCTTCTTTTGCATCGACATCTAAGTGGTTTGTCGGTTCGTCGAATAGTAACCAGTTGGCTTCTTCCATCATGAGCTTACATAAGCGAACTTTTGCTTGCTCGCCACCAGATAAAGAATTAAGTGGGCGCGTAATGTGATCTGTTTTTAATCCAGCACGTGCTAGTGCAGCGCGCACTTGAGCTTGCTCCATAGAAGGGAAGGCGTTCCAGACATCATCAATTGGTGTAATTTTATCTGCTTTTACTTCTTGTTCAAAGTAAGAAGGTGCTAAATAATCACCACGAATGACCGTACCACCTAACGGATTAATTTTACCAAGCATCGTTTTCAATAATGTAGATTTACCAACACCATTCATGCCGACTAGGGCAATTTTTTCACCGCGTTCAATCATAAATGAAAGTGGAGGTAGGAGTGGTTTATCTTTATCGTAACCAATCACTAAATTTTCGGCTTCCACAACATAACGGCTTGGTGTACGTGCCTCTTTAAAACCAAATTCAGGTTTCACTGCTGTTTCAGGGCGATCAATACGCTCTAAACGATCAAGCTGTTTGGCACGAGATTTTGCACGACCAGTTGTAGAGTAGCGCGCTTTATTTTTCGCAATGAAGTCTTCTTGTTTTTTTATAAATTCTTGTTGTTTTTCATATGCATCAATATGTTGACGTTTATTGATTTCAGCTAGCTCTAAAAACTTCTCGTACGTCGCTGTATAACGCGTTAGTTTAGAAAACTCTAATTGGAAAATAACATCGACTGTCTCATTCATAAATTCCGTATCGTGGGAAATTAATAGGAATGCATGTGGATAGTTTTTTAAATAGTTTTTTAACCACGTAATATGCTCTTCATCCAGATAGTTCGTCGGCTCATCAAGTAATAAAACTTTTGGCTTTTCTAATAAAAGTTTTGCCAGTAAAACTTTCGTGCGTTGACCACCAGAAAGGGCAGCTACATCGCGCTCAAGTCCAATAGCATCCAAACCTAAACCACGTGCAACTTCCTCGATTGTCATATCGAGTGTATAGAAATCTCCAGCATCAAGAGCATCTTGAACATCTGCCATTTGCTCTAGTAAATCTTCTAATTCTTCAGGCGTCGCTTCAGCCATTTTACCTGTAATTTCGTTTAGCTCTTCTTCTTTTTTATAAAGAGGGAGGAAGGCGTCACGCAATACATCGCGCATCGTACGTCCAGCTGTTAGCACAGTATGCTGGTCTAAATAGCCATAATGTGTGCCAGGTAACCATTCAACTTTTCCAGCGTCGTGAATGGTTTGTCCTGTAATAATTCCCATAAGTGTAGATTTTCCTACACCGTTTGCGCCGACAAGACCAATATGATCGCCTTCAACTAAACGGAAAGAAACATCTTTAAAAAGTGTGCGGTCACCGAAAGAATGACCTAAATTTTCAACTGTTAATATTGCCATAAATGTGGTTCCTCCAAAATAATTCAATTAGGTCTTGTATATAACTGCTACTCACTTATAATGCAGCAAGTTGTTTATTTAATTCTGCTAGCTTTGCTTCCATATTGGCAAGACGTTCTTCTGCTTTTGCGACTTGGTCGTTATGGCCTGTAGATTCAAGCTTTTCAATGTCACCTTGCAAATTCATATAATCCATTTTTAATTCTTTAATTTGATATTCAATATCGCTTTTGGATGGCATGATTTTTAGCTCCTTTGTTAATGTATTTGTATAACGAATGCGTGTAAAAGCGATGGAGGTTTTGTTATCCCCCACCGCTTAATTGTTAAAATTAATCAGATGCCGATGCTGAGATCCCTTGAAAATTCATGCCTACTTTGTAAAACAAGTAGGGCAAATGAAAGTGAAAAATTCTAGTATATTGTATCATATCCACCTTAAAAGAATCACTAAGTTGAAGCGATATTATGTCGATCATAAGCGAAATCAAGTAATAAAGATTCTAGCGTGTTGTTATTGCTCGCGAGACTTAACTGACGCTGTTTTTTCACTGCACGTTCACTGCGAGCCTCATGCAATAAAAACTCCATCACTGCGTTTTGTATTTGCGATTGTTTCATCTTTCGACCGAGACCGAGATGGATAAAGCCATTATGCTCACGAGGGAATGCGTTCAATAACTCATTCTCTGTTTGGGCGAGTGTAATACAAGGTACACCATAAGAAGCAATTTTATATGGTGTGTAGTTCGCATTGCAAATAATGACATCAGCTTTGGGTAATAATTTAAGGAGTGCGTCTTTATCACGCAAAATAGCAGTATTGCGACGACTTAGTACCATCATTTGTAAGTCATCCGTCGCATGTCGATAGCTTTCATCTATCATGACTGTAATTTGTAGTGGGATTTGTAGCTGGGTTAAGTGTCGAAGTGTTCGGTATGTTAAGTTATGCTCGTCCCCATCCTCGAAAGCAACAACAATATGAGGGGGATTTTCAGGCGTTTTAAGGTCAGGTAATGGTTCTGCATGCTGAAAAGCTTCTGGTAATGCAAAGGCGAAACTTCCTCCGATATAATGAGGTGGGAAAAAATCTTTCACTTCTTGATAGAGTGCTAGTAATACACAGTCACAGGCTTGGCCACCATCACCAAAATCATCAAAATGAATAATCGTTTTACAAAATGGTCGTAAATTTTCCACTTGCCAACTTTCCGAGTTACGACCGTCCCTCACAATTAAATCGGGTTGTATTGCTTTTATTTGCTTAGGTAATTCATCAAAATGATCGAATAGTATTGGTGAAAGATTATGATTCATTAAAATTTGAATCCCATCATTTGAAGGGGTTTTTACAAATATGAAAACTTCCTCTTGTCCAAGCAACTTAGCCATTGTTGCTACCCGCTCAAAAGGATACAGCCCTTTATCAATGCAGCTTTCAATTATGAAAACAATCGATTTTTTCGGTTTAATTGTTTGTGTTTCGTTTTGCAAATGTATCCCATCCTTTCGTCTGTCTATTTAAATTATGGTCAAAAATGGGCAAGTATGTGTAAAAATTAACATTAGATAAATTATGTAGATGATAAAACTTCAAAAATGGCGTTCGCTATGCCGATGAATAATAGAGAGGATAAGCAAATATTCTTATTCCTGATAATACATAGCTAGTAAGCGTCTATATTAAGGCAGATAGGAGGAGGTTGGATTTGGGCATGCGTTCGGCGATTGTTGTAGGTGCTACTGGATTGACAGGCACCTCTCTAATAGAACAATTATGTGAAAATGATGACTATGTTTCGGTCATCGTTATAGCACGACGGGAACTACAGTATAAGCATCCAAAGCTAGAAGTGAAAATTCGTAACTTCGATACTTTAGAAGAGAAAGATATTGAATTTGCACATGAGCTCTATTGTTGTTTAGGCACAACAATAAAAAAGGCAGGCTCACGGGAAGCGTTTGAAAAAGTTGATTTTGAATATCCGTTAGCTATTGCTTCATTGGCTAAAAAACGAGGCATTCCCCATATGCTTGTCATAACTGCGATGGGAGCGAATGAGCAATCGAGCATTTACTATAATCGTGTGAAAGGGAAGCTTGAGCAAGCGTTAATGGAGCTTGGCTTACAGCGTCTATCTATAATTCGTCCTTCACTTTTGGTTGGGCAACGCGAAGAATTTCGTTTTGGTGAAAAGCTGGGCGAAACGGTATTAAAACTTACAAAACCTTTATTAATAGGACCATTAAAGCGTGTACGTTCCATTGATGTATCACAGGTTGCGAAAGCGATGATCGTCATTGCATTGCATGGCAAAAAACAGCCGGTGACAATTTACGCTTCTCAGGACTTAGCTAATATGGATTTTCCGAAAGTGGCACAGGAAGAGTTACCGCGTGAAGAGCTATTTAACTGGCACAAGCATAAAGGGTTAGGTTCGAATGAAGAGGACAATGTCAATCAACAGGTTATTATTGATCGAGCTAAATTTAAAGTGGAAGAAACGGTTGTTGACGAAGACGTGACGTTTAATCGACAAAATGAAAAATAGCAGAATTTCCGTTAAAATTCACATTCCGCCTAAAGACTGAATTTATTGTTTTACTTGCTACTATTCTTCCCGAGTCACTATTCATTTGTTACAATATTATTGTAGAAGATGAATGTGGAGGCAAAAAGTATATGAAAATTTTACTCGTTGATGGCACGATGTTTGGGCGAAAAACTGGTGCTATTTTAGAGCAAGTAGAGCAATATATTAAAGAATTCGATGCTAGTTTCGATTTAGAAATTATGCATTTTAGTGAATATAAGCATCAAATTGTCGATGGTTCACCGTTAAATGACGATATGAAAAAAATGATTCAAAAATTTGAAGAGGCGGATGCGTATATTATTGCAACGCCGATTTTCCAAGCTTCGATTCCAGGCGTATTAAAAAATGCATTCGATTTCTTACATCCGAAAACAATGCGTTATAAGCCGGTATCGATCGTAGCGAATGGTGGCACATATCAGCACCATTTAGTCGTTGAAAATCAACTAAAACCAATTTTAGACTACTTCCGCGCACTTGTAACGCCGAACTATGTCTACACACATACATCACATTTTGATGCAAATAATAAAATTGTAGACGAGGATGTTCATAATCGTTTACGTGAAATGGCACGTGTTTTCGTTCAGTATTGTGAAATGAGCAAAACTTTACCGAAAGAAACAATAGACCAACATTAAATGACAGTCTCTAACTATAGATCCCTTGTACAGTGGAAGGAAATCACTGTGCAGGGGATTTTTCTTTGCAAGATTCCATTTACGATATGATAAAATAATACTTTAGTGAATTCGGAAAGGAGGGCAGCTCATGCAGAACATCGCTTTACTAGAGAAACAACGCTGTAATTTAATTTTGACGAATAAGGCGAAGGAAGCGGTAGAGGAATGCTCGGCAAATGAGCATGCCTTTTTTGCGTTACAAAAAACATTAACAGTCTATATTGAAAAAAGAAAAGCAAAAACAATTGGCGAAACGTTTTTATCCGTTTATTTTAATGCAAAGCACAATGAAAAATTAGAAAGTGTACTGGCCGGAAAAACAGCGATTATGGATTGTGTGCTAAAGGTAGAAGGATTATTAGCAACCAATATTCGTTTTGTACATATGCGTGGTCCAGTAAGTACGAATCGTCGTTTACCGGCTGCCTTGCAATTTGTTACAAAGCCTAATAATGGCGCTGGCATTCCGCTTGAACTTCATACGAAAATAAGAGAGCTACCGATTGCTGAGGAACGCACTGAGTATGTGAAAAAGCGCATTGCCAGCTGGGAAGGCTATTTAAAAATTCAAGAACGCGATGCAACAATTGATGATATTCATTCGGAATTTAAACAAAGCTATTTTAATGAAGATTTTTCACGTCTAACGCTTGTCTGTCCATTTGTGAAGGCAAAGGAATGGAAGCAACTTGAAGGGTTAAGTGTAAGCATCCAAGGTGTACGGGGCGAAATCGGACAAGTGTTAAAAGCGAATGCTGGCAAACAAACAGTAGAAATTGACTTAAAACCATTTGCACAAGACCAGGCTCGTAAAGATCAGCTTAACTTGCGCTCAAAGCAGGCGAGCTTTAGCAATTTCGCAACACTAAGCCAAATTCGACGCTTACGCAATGGTTTTACAAAGCTCGAAAAAGGTGAAGCAGTGAATGCTAGCCTAGAGACAATATTATTTGAAAAACGACCTACTGTACGCATGGCAAAACTGCGAGATGATATTGAGTTTCATAATAATTTAAATGAATATCAACGCAAAGCTGTTATCGGAGCATTATCTGTTGAAGATTTGTATGTGGTTCAAGGGCCACCGGGGACTGGGAAAACAACCGTTATTTCGGAAATTTGCCAGCAAAACGTCAAGGCAGGATTGAAAACGCTCGTTGCATCACAGTCAAATTTAGCTGTTGATAATGCATTAGGAAGACTCCTCTCCAATCAAGAAATACGAATTTTACGTTATGGTCGAACGGAAAGTATTGAAGAAGAGGGAAAAAAATTCATCGAGGAAAATGTCGCTCTCCATTGGCGTGAACAAACATTAGCAGCCGTTGAAGAGGAAATTATCGCTTTTGCCGAATGTGAGCAACAATTACAGGCGAATATTTCTAAAACAACAGATGAGCTAGCGAAATTGCAAGCGTGGCTTGAGGAGCTAACAAAGGAAATTGCTGCTAAAGAGCAAGCGGCAATTGACGAACCGATTTTGCAACAAGACATTCAAGCGCTAAAAAAGGAACTAAAAACGGCGAAAGCGGATAAAGACGCACATGAAGCACAAAAAGAGCATTATGAGAAACAATTGGCACAACTGGAGTCCGCTATACAAACGCAAGAGCAGGTTTTAAGTGAGTATGATTCGCAGGAGCAGCTACAGCAATACATTCAAGAGAGCACGAACAAAATAGAACAATGGCAAGCTGTGATGCAATATAAAGAATTACTTGACGAAAAGCAGGCGTTAACAACGCAGTTTCAAGATATTCAAGTAAAGTATGAACAAGAAAATCAGCGTTTGCAATTATTGAAGGACAGCCAACAATATATTGAGACATTAACGTCCTTTGAGCGTATTCAACGTTTTTTACAGCATTATCAAGTCCGTCCTTCTCATGTATTAGCTCAACAAATAGCTAGATTAGAGCATTTAGAGGATGCGAAAGATTTAGAAGCTTGGGCAACCATTAATACGCGTCTACAAAAAGCAATTGCCAAGCTTGAGGCATTGGTTTCGTCAGAGGAGCAAGAGCGAGCGCTTGCTAAAAGTAGACAACAGCCCGTCCAGTCGTTCTCATTACAAAATTTAACGGGTGTCTTTGCGCAGTTAAATGAGTCGTTTCAAGAGGGGCAAACACCACCTGTTGAACAGTTAGAGAGCTATTTACTTGGACTGTATATGCGTCGCGATTTTGTTTGGCAAAAAGGGATGGCACTGCGACAACAACAGGATCATAAAGATCGTGAATTTGAATCGCTACGTAAAAATATTGCGAGTTTAATACATCAAGAATGTGCTATCACAAGTTTCGATGTACAAAGTTTGCAACGACAATTACAGCCGTATTTAGCACATAGCGAGCGCCTACAGCAACTCGCTGATTCATTCCAAGTAGATGCTATACCAGAGGAATCGGTAGAGCAGTTGAAAATGTTAATAGCTAGTACCCAATCTTCTTTACAAACTGCACGTCAACAACTGCAGGCTGTTGAGCAAGCAAATACGCAGCTTTTACCAAAAAGAGCGGCACATCAAACAGCTAAGGCCAGCTTACAAGAGATTGAAGAAGAGCTAGCACAATTAGAAGACAAAATTAAAGCAATCAATATAGAAGGCCTGAAAAAGGAAAAACAACTAACAGCGCTAACAGCTTTGCTACAAGCCACGCCAGAGCGCACATTAGAAGAAGTAAAGGAAGCTATTCAAACAGCAAACGAAAGCCTAGCAGAGCTACATCGTAAAGAACAGCAGTTACCACTGCGTAAAAAATTACAAGAGCAATGGCGTGATAAGCTACAAAACGCAACAGAATATGATTTAGATGAAATTCGTAAATTATATGTGCGTCATGCCAATGTTATCGGCACTACTTGCGTTGCTTCAGCAAGTAAGGAGTTTATGGAAAACTATCCAACCTTCGATGTCGTTATTATTGATGAAGTATCTAAGGCAACCCCTCCAGAGTTATTATTACCGATGTTAAAAGGTAAAAAAATTATTTTAGTAGGGGACCATCATCAGCTACCGCCACTTCTTGGTGATGATACGCTAGAGGAAACATTGAAAGGCATGCTAGAAGAAAATCCAAACTTCGATGGGGCGCAAGAGCTTAAAAATTTACTGCGTGAGTCGTTATTTGAGCGATTATTTAATAACTTACCACCAACACATAAGCAAATGCTTGCCTTGCAATACCGTATGCATGAAAAAATTATGCACAGTATTACACCATTCTACGCCAAGGAAGAAAACGGCTTGCAATGCGGATTACCGGATTCGGATGCAGCGCGTGACCATGGCTTAGAAGGGCAATTTGTCGATCGAGACGATCATTTGCTATGGATTGATATGCCAACTGAAAAACCGTTTTTAGAGGAACAGGTTAAAGGTGGAACGAGTCGTTATAATGAAGGAGAACTACAAACAATCCGCAGTATTTTAACAGACTTAAATAGTGCTGTAATGGAAGCGAAAAAGGCGGGACGTATTGCACAAGACGTACAGAAAAGTGTCGGTGTCATTAGCTTCTATGGTGAGCAAGTGAAGAAAATAAATCGCCTTCTTCAGCAAGAATTACAGTTACCACATCTCCAATTTAGAACGGGAACAGTCGATAAGTTTCAAGGGATGGAGATGGATGTCATATTAGTAAGTATGGTTCGTAATACGCCAAAAGGTGGGGATATTGGCTTTGCGAGAGATTATCGCAGGTTAAATGTCGCACTTTCTCGTGCTCGTGAACTGTTAATGCTAGTCGGCAGTGCTGATATGTTTGCCAAACGGGCGAAACATCAAGATACACGAGATATGTACAGCAATCTTTTAACGACGGTGAAATCTTACAATGGCTTACGTAATCATAATGGGCAGGTGATGTAAGGTGATGAAATTACAACAGCGTTTAATGAGAGAATTACAACAAAATCGGCATGTGAAAATAATGAAATCAACGGATTGGTGTATTCCGATTCGCACAATCGAAGTAACGTATGAGCCGATTCGTCGCTCAACGATGGATGTCTTAATGCAAATGCTATTAATTAGCATGCAGGAAGCAAATTTTCAAAATGTAGAGGAATTAAGTGAGTTATTATTAGTAGATCCACTGTTTATTGAGGATTTAGTATCGTTAATGTCTCGCGTACGCCTTATTGAACAAACAGATGGCTTCTATAGATTAACCCCTAAAGGAGAACAACAATTGGCGCGTGGCATTTTCGAGGAGGAGCTTGAGGTTGAAACGGCTACGTTATTATTTAGTCCATGCCACCAAGCCATTCTTCCTGCCGGAGAAGAAGATATAGAGGAGTTTGATGAGTTGCCTGAACCTTATCGCTATGTCGATAAAGAGGCTGAGCAACAAGAACAATTTGATGAGGCCATGTTGCTTGAAGCGTTGCAGCAGGAAGAAGAACCATCTAGCGCTCAAAAAATAGTGGAAACCATCGTCTCGGCACAAGCGCAACAGATTAATGATATCCCGTGTTTACAATTCATACTTTATGATAAGGAAAAAAATATTGTCTACGTCCGTGTATGGAATACATTGTTAAACCAATGGGATGAAAAGTTGGAACAGCAACTAACAGAAAAAGAGCAGCTACAATGGCGCGAACAATATTTATAAATAAAAGAACGAACGGTATCGCAATATACCGTTCGTTTTTTTGCATTTAAACAACAGCGTGCAAACTTTATAGCGTGCATATATTACATACATAAAGGAGGGACCCGATGATTACGATTAGTCTATGTATGATTGTGAAAAATGAAGAAAGCGTGCTCGAACGATGCTTAGATTGTGTTCAGCATTTAGTCGATGAAATTAATATTATTGATACAGGCTCAAGCGATCGTACAAAGGACATTGCCAAGCAGTACACTTCTCGAATTTTTGATTTTCCATGGTGTGACCATTTTGCACAGGCGCGAAATTTTTCATTTCAACAAGCAACAAAGGATTATATTTTATGGCTGGATGCAGACGATGTACTCACAACAGAACATCAGCACAAACTGATGGAACTGAAGCAATACCTATATCCTAATATTGATGCGGTTTCAATGGATTACTATGTCATGTTAGAGACGGATGGCAGTGTAGCATTAAGTGAAAGAAGATGTCGTTTAGTAAAGCGGTCACGTAATTTTCAGTGGCAAGGAGCGGTTCATGAGTGCTTGGATATAACGGGTCACATGTGCCATAGTGATATAGCCGTTGTCCACTTACCAATTAAGCAAGATAAAGCGCGTAATATTCGTATTTATGAGCGTTTAAAAGCAGAGGGGCATGCTTTTGCTGCTAGGGATTTATTTCACTATGCAAATGAATTAAAAGACCACCAACGTTTTGTAGAAGCCATTAACAATTACCATACTTTTTTAGATACAGCATTAGGTACTGCCGATGATTCTATTGAAGCTTGCCTCCATTTAGCCGATTGTTATGAGCAATTGCAGGATGCCAAGCAGGCGACGCAAGCTGTATTTCAATCGCTAATGTATGATCAACCTAAACCAGAAACATGCTGTCGAATCGGACAATACTTTATGGAGCAATCGAAAAATAAGGAGGCGATTTATTGGTATTCCCAAGCATTACAAGTATCTCCTTGCACGTTGGGCGTTTATAAGCGAGCATACTCGACGTGGATTCCCCATGTTCAATTAAGTATGCTTTATGATCGCTTACGGCTTTACGAAAATGCCTATGAGCACAATGCAAAAGCATTGCACTATAAACCAAATGATGCGTGCATTCGAGACCATCAACAATATCTTAAGAAGCAGTTGAATAAATAATGGGCATGGACTACGTGAGCGGGAGGGGGTTTCCGCGGATTGGGGGATGAATTCCGCGAAGCAGCACAACAATTCCGCGAAATGAGGGAGGAATTCCGCGGAGTGAGGAGAGAATTCCGCGAAGCAAAGCAACAACCCCGCGAAAGCAACATGAACCCTACCTTTCATTACACAATAGAAAAAAGAATCCGCTGTAGTCCGCATGATAAAGGGCGGGAGCAGATTCTTCTTTTTTAATTCGAGTTATTCTATGAGATAGCCTTGACGGCAGTAATTCCTTTTACATAATATTGACGATTGCCACAAGCTGCACTTCATGTACTTTCATTGGTTTCACTAGGTATTGCCGTCACTAATAAAACCACTAAATTCCTGTGCATTTGAAGAAACCTCAATATAATCTACATAGATCGCATGACCAATGATTAGCGATAGCACAACAATAATTGTAATAATAATCACATTACGTGGTCTAAAGTCTTGAGCTTGCATTTTCTTCTCCTCCTTTGTAATTTAGTGAATATTGCGACAATTCAATATATGTTAAAGGAATTAGAGTATGCAATTTTAGAAATACTTTTTATGTAAATGTTTGAATTGAGGGATCTGTAAAGCGCTACTTCTATATATATTTTAATAGACGAAAAAGATAAATTTCAAGGTTTAAGCAGGCAAAAAATATCGGGGACAATAGAGAAAAGTGTTAGATTGACTGCCATCAATCTAACACTTTTTTGCAATGCCGTTGTTGTCCGTTACGGCGGAGCTTTCCGCTCAACACGGTAAGCCGCAACCCTCGCTAACGCTTATGTCCTGGCTTCTTTTCTTTAAACTAATCGAGTTTTAATCCTTTTAATGCTTCAGCCAAGGCGTTATTTACGGGTTCCTCGTTATTTTGTTGCTTTAAATATTTTTGCACGGAGCGTTTATCGACTTTACCGCCGCCTTCTTTTTTACGGCGTGCTTCAAATGCAGATAATTTCTCGCGATGACCACATTTACATACAAAAATTTGTCCGTCACCTTCACCGCGAAGCTCTAGTTTTTTCTTACATTGAGGGCAGCGGGCGTTTGTCACACGTGCTACGTTTTTGCGGTGACCACATTCACGGTCTTGACAAACGAGCATTTTGCCTTTTTTGCCGTTCACTTCAAGCATCGGTTTTCCACAGTCAGGGCAAGATTTAGTAGAAATATTGTCATGTTTATATTTTTTATTGCTTGCTTTAATTTCTGAAACGATTTCTTTTGTGTAATTTTTCATTTCACTAATAAAGACATCTTTTTTCAGCTTACCGTTTGCAATGGCTTCGAGCTTTTGCTCCCACTCAGCAGTAAGGGTAGGGGATTTTAACTCTTCCGGCACTAAATCAAGCAATTGTCGACCTTTTGATGTGATGTAAATATCTTTCGCACCACGTTTTTCAATTAAAAATGAGTTAAAGAGTTTGTCAATAATATCAGCGCGCGTGGCAACTGTACCTAAACCGCCTGTCGATTTTAACGTATCGGCTAATTTTTTATCGTTTGTCGCCATATATTTCGTTGGATTTTCCATAGCTGATAATAAGGTAGCTTCGTTAAAGCGAGCTGGTGGCTTCGTTTGACCAGATGTTTGCGCAATCAGTTTAATCTGAAGTGTATCACCTTTATCAATACGAGGGAGGATTTGCTCTTGTAAATCATCTGCTGTATCCTCATCGTCAAAGCGATGTTCATATACTTCCTTCCAGCCAGCTGATAAAATCGTTTTTCCGCGTGCGACAAAACTTTCATCCATAATTTTTGCACGTAATGTCAGTTGTTCATATTCAAAAGCAGGGAAAAGAACTGCTAAAAATCTTTTCACAACAAGGTCGTAAATTTTCCGTTCTTTATCAGAAAAAGCAGAGAAATTAACATAGCCTTCCGTTGGGATAATGGCATGGTGATCAGAAACTTTACTATCATCGACAAATGCCTTCGACGTTTTAATCGGTTTATTTAAAAGCTTATTGGCAAGTGGTCGATATTCGCCAATACCACAAGCTTTTAAACGTTCCGGTATCGTTGCAACAATGTCCTGTGAAATATAGCGTGAGTCTGTACGTGGATACGTTAATACTTTGTGCTGTTCATAGAGTTTTTGCATAATATTTAGCGTTTCTTTTGCAGAATAACCGAAAATTTTATTGGCATCCCGTTGTAACTCTGTTAAATCATATAAGCCAGGAGCGAAAGTTTTCTTCGGTTTCTTTTCAATATCAGTGACAGTTGCGTTGTTTCTACCTAGCTTTTTAACGATAGCGTCTATTTTATCTTTATCAAAATTACGGCTATTGCCTTTTACATCCTGCCATGTCAGTTTTAAATGATCGGTCGTTTGTGCTTCGATACCGTAATAGGTTTGTGCTTTAAAATGTTTAATTTCATCTTCGCGTGCTGCAATAATTGCTACAGTCGGTGTTTGCACACGACCGCAGTTAAGCTGTGCATTAAAGCGTGTCGTTAAAGCACGCGTAGCATTTAGTCCGATATACCAGTCCGCCTCAGAACGCGCAACAGCAGAAGCATATAAATTATCATAAGCTTTACCTGGTTTTAAGTTGGCAAAGCCATCTTTTATCGCTTTATCGGTTACAGAAGAAATCCATAATCGTTTAATCGGCTTATTAATTTTCACTTTATCAATTATCCAGCGTGCTACAAGTTCACCTTCGCGCCCAGCATCAGTAGCTACAATGATTTCGCCTACATCACCACGCGTTAGCTGGCTTTTTACGGCGTTAAATTGTTTGCCTGTTTGTTTAATCACAGTCAGCTTTAAACGTTCAGGTAACATTGGTAAATCTTCTAAATTCCACGTTTTATATTTAACGTCATAACTTTCTGGGTCTGCTAACGTTACAAGATGACCTAATGCCCATGTAACGATGTATTTATCTCCTTCAAGATAACCGTTTCCTTTTTTATTACAATTCAATACACGCGCAATATCGCGAGCTACTGATGGTTTTTCAGCGATTACTACACTTTTAGCCATTCATAACATCCTTTCGTAAATCCTTGTGTTTACTATATCATAGAGCTTTATTGTTATGGTAAAGAAGAAGTTTAGAGATAGTAAGCTATTGTTCAACTAGCAGCTAATCATCTTCGCTTGTAGTTTATGACGCGACGTAATAGTTAAAAGTGACAAAAGTATTAGTGAAATACAGGGGCAACTAGTTGATGATAGCGAGGGTATGACATCTGAGTTGATAAGAGGGGGAGTTGACTATGCTGAGCGGAACGTAACCGCGGTAGTGACCAACAACGACAAAGCAAAAAAGTGCTAGAATGACGATGGTCAATCTAACACTTTTTCTTTAGTAGCTGTTACTTATTCAATAAATGCATTCGAAGATTTTCTAACGATTAGCGTTGGTTGAAGATTTATTTTTCGATATTCACTAGGGCCGTTTTCTTCCACTCTTTCGATGACTAATTGCGTTCCCATATAGCCAAAGTCATAGGCGGGCTGTGAAGCTACAGTGAAGAAAGGATCGAAATTAGAATACGGCTCTAAATCGTCAAAGCAAACAACGGCAATATCTTCTGGCACTCGAATATTTTTGTTACGCAGTGTTGTAATAGCATTAATCGCGATAAAGTTATTAGCGGCAAAAATAGCAGTAGGTCGTTCTTGCTCAGGTAATAACAGTAAACCATTAATCGTATCCCATTCTTCTTCTTGCTTATAATGTGCTTGGATAACTAAGTTCTCATTAAAAGATAAATCATTTACTTTCAACGTTTCTACATATGTTTGATATCTTTCTTTCGATGTAGAAATGTCTAAAGGAGCGTGGATAATGGCTATCTTTTTATGCCCACGGTCAATTAAATGTTGCACTAACTCTCTCGTTCCCTCATGATTATTCCCTAAAACCATATCGCAAGGTAAATCGTCTATCATCCTGTCAATTAATGTGAATGGGATTTTGTTTTTCACAAGCTTTTTCAAGTTTTTTTTAGATTGATTACCAGTAGGCGCAATAATAACACCGTCTACCATTTTTGAAATAAGAGCATCTATGTAGCCACTTTCTTTTTCTGGATCCTCATCCGTATTGCACAACATCAGCTGATAACCAAGTTGATTGGCTTTATCTGCTGCTCCTCTGGCAACCTTTGTGAAGAAAGGGTTTGTAATATCAGGAATAACCAATGACAAGATTTTAGTTTTCTTAATATTTAAACTTCTAGCAGCGTAGTTAGGGATATAGTTTAATTCTTGAATGACAGCTTCTACTTTTTTTCTCGTTTTCTCGCTTATATTTCCTTTATTGTTAATGACTCTTGAAACAGTCATAGGAGAAACATTCGCTTTTTTGGCAATATCATAAATTGTTGTCACCTATCGTACCTACCTTACATTGTAAATTTTTTTGTATTTTACCTACTGCTGGTACAACGTTTCTGCGCAAAACATCTGTTGGACGAAGATACATTTTATTTCAAAATAAAGTCATCGTGATCAGTCTTGTTGTTGGATTATTTTTACATAATTAGTTCTAATATAATTGTACTTCTTTTAACACTACACTTTCCAATATTTAAATCCAAGAGGGAAAGCGCTTTAAGTGAGCCAAAAATAAAATAATTAACACAATCTCCGTTTATTGCTCCCGATGTACATACCATTTTTCACAAGTCATTATAGCATGAGTGTCCAAAAATCGACATTACCACTAATTTTTATTGATACTGAATAATCAATAATGTCAAATGTGTATTTTATGGCAAAGAAATGAGCGTTACTTCAACAATCTAAAAACAGCTATTTCCCCAGTGTTTTTCACTATTCTACTCTACTAAGCATGAAAAATCCTTCTCAATACCACCTATTTAACTCGGTTTTGAATTTTGATTATTTTCAGAAATTAGTATTGACATGTATTTTTTTGTTTGTTATTTTTACGTTACCGGTAACATAAAAGTTAACAAAGGTGGTGTTGAATATGATTATTGATTCACATCAACATTTTTGGAAGTTATCAAGAAATGATTATAAATGGTTAACAGAAGATTTACTAGAACTTTATCGTGATTTTATGCCAAATGATCTTTATCCCATTTTAAACGAACATCAGATTGATAAAACAATTGTCGTGCAAGCGGCACCCACGATAGAGGAAACGTTATTTTTATTAACTTTATTTGATAAATATGACTGGATTGCAGGCGTAGTTGGCTGGTTAGATTTAAGCGCAGTGAACTTCCAGCAACATTTTGAGACACTGCTACGACATCCTGGATTTGTCGGTGTGCGACCTATGTTACAAGATTTACATGAAGATGATTGGATTTTACGACCAGAAGTTTTAAAAAACTTGGAATTACTTGTCCAACATGATATTCCGCTAGATCTGTTAATAAAGCCAAGACATTTTCCTTACATACTAGAATTATTAAAATTGTGTCCTAAGTTGAGAGTCGTAGTAAACCATATTGCTAAGCCGAATATTGCAGAACAACAGTTAGATGGCTGGAAAGACGCAATGGAAAAAATAGCGATGTATCCAAATGCGATGTGCAAACTCTCAGGATTAGTGACAGAAGCTGCACATCAAAACTGGACGCTAGCGGAGTTCCAACCTTTTATCACCCATGTGCTAAATGTTTTTGGTACGGAACGGGTGATGTTTGGAAGTGACTGGCCTGTTTGTAATTTATCAGGTACATACAATGACGTACTGATGATACTTATGGAAAATTTACCAGCAAACTTACTTGGCAAAGATTTAGAAATGATATTTGGAGAAAATGCAAAACGTTTTTATAAATTGTAAGAAGGAGGGCAAAGGCATGGCAGAAATGGCATTTCAACAAGGGGTAACTTGCATCGTAATGGATGAAAAAGATAATGTTACGACGTTATTAGCAGATATGAAAAAAGGCGAAAGCGTGATTTATACAAAGGGAAATCAAACGTGCGAATTAACTTTGCAAGAAGATGTTAATTTTGGACATAAAGTAGCGATTGCGCTTATTAATCCGGGTGAGGAAGTTAAGAAATACGGAGAAGTAATTGGTGCAGCAACAACTATCATTCATCCAGGTGAACATGTACATGTTCACAATATTGAAGGAATACGCGGGCGTGGAGATAAAAAGTCGGGGGTGTAAATAGATGACATATATTAAAGGCTATCGAAGAGATAATGGAAAAATGGGTATTCGTAATCATCTCTTAATTTTACCAACAGTCGTGTGTGCAAATCAGGTTACGTCAAGAATTCAGCAACAAGTACCAGGTTCTGTAGCGATACCTCACCAACATGGATGTAGTCAAGTAGGTGCGGATAAAGAAAGAACACATCAAGTATTAGTTGGCATGGGGAAAAACCCGAATGTAGGGGCGGTTTTAATTGTCAGTCTTGGTTGTGAAGTAATCAATGCGCAAGACATTAAGCAAGAAATTGAAGAAACAGGTAAGCCCGTTGTTTGGATTGATATTCAAAATGAGGGTGGCTCCGTAAAAACGATAGAAAAAGGCGTGGAACTTGCAAAGGAACTTCTGAAAAAAATAGAAGATACTCCGTTAATCGATATTCCACTGTCCGAGCTTATTGTAGGTGTCAAATGTGGCGGTTCCGACGCTACATCAGGATTATGTAGTAACCCTGCACTTGGTAGAGCAGCAGATGCCATTTTAAACGCAGGTGGCACGATTGTGATGGGAGAGACAACTGAAATTATTGGTGCTGAGCATCTTGTTGCTGCAAAGGCCATTAATCAAGATGTACAACAAAAATTGTATAAATGTGTTGAACAATTTGAACTTGAAGTAGAACGCATGGGTGTCGATATGCGCGGAGGAAATCCAAGCCCAGGTAATATTGCAGGTGGCTTATCGACGATTGAGGAAAAATCTTTAGGTTGTATTAGTAAAGCTGGAACAGCCATGCTGCAAGGCGTTGTAGACTTCGCAGAAGAAATTCCGGGCACAGGCTATTACTTCATGGATTCACCAGGCAATGATATTGAATGTGTTACAGGTATGGCAGCAGCAGGTGTTCATGTTGTTTGCTTTACAACAGGTAGAGGAACGCCAACAGGCAATCCGATTATACCGGTTATTAAAATAACAGGTAACGAAATGACTGGAAAAAGAATGGCAGACAATATCGATGTAGATGTTAGCCCTGTATTACAAGGCAAGGAGTCGCTGGATGAATCTGGTGAACGCATTTTAGAGTCGATTGTTAATGTCGCGAAAGGTCAGCAAACGAAAGCTGAGATTTTAGGTCATCAAGAATTCAGTATTAGTCGCATCGGCATTAGTTTATAAAAAGCAAAGTAGGGAGAATTCACATGAAAAAACTTGAAAACCGCGTTGCTCTAGTAACAGGAGCAAGCAGGGGGATAGGGGCTGCTATCGTCGAAAGATTAGCAGAAGAAGGAGCCCATGTTGCCATTAACTATACATCGCCAAGCTCACTAATAAAGGCAGAAACATTAAAGCAACAAATCGAGGAACGTTTCCATGTTCGAGCGATGGTTGTCAAAGCGAATGTTGGCATTAAACAAGAAGTTGATCAAATGATTGATGAAGTTGAAAAAACACTAGGCGATGTAGATATTTTAGTGAATAACGCAGGTATCGCGCCATTTGAATCATTTATGAAATTAACAGAAGAGACATGGGATACAACGTATCAAACAAATGTTAAATCGATTTTCTTAACGACACAGCGAGTAGCGAAAAAAATGATTGCCAATCGTTATGGAAAAATTATTAATATCACATCTACGGCTAGCTTACTTGTGACAAGCCCGGTTATCCCACATTATATTTCATCAAAAGCAGCGGCTAGTCATTTAACAAAAGCGCTGGCGATTGAATTAGGCAAATACAATATTAATGTCAATGCCGTGGGGCCAAGTACAGTGGCGACAGATATGTGCCAAGAATATCTTCAAGATCCAAGCATTTTAGAAAAAGAAATACAAGCGAATCCAATGAAAAGATTGGGAACGGAAAAGCAAATTGGGGATGCTGTCGTATTTTTAGTTTCTGATGACGCCATGCAAATTAATGGCCATTTACTAATGGTAGATGGGGGACTTACTGTGAAAGCTGCACAACCCGAAGATCATTTAGAACAAGAAAGGGAAATGTTGCTATGAGATTACAAGGCAAGGTAGCGCTTATTACTGGTGGTGGTAGTGGTATTGGTCGCTCGACAGCTCTGCTCTTTGCAGCGGAAGGCGCCCACGTAATCATCAACGATGTGCACAAAGAAAACGGTGAAGGTACAGTAAAGGACATTCAACTTAATGGAGGAAACGCAACATTTTATCATGCAGATGTGACGATTCCTCAAGCAGTGAAAGACATGGTTGACCACATTACAAAGCAATTCGAAAAAATTGATATCCTTTTTAACAATGTGGGCATCAGTAATGTTGGACGAATTGATGAAGTAGAGCCTGACGTATGGGATAAAGTGATGAGTGTCAATGTGAAGGGCGTTTACTTACCTAGCAAATATATTGTCCCTTACATGATGGAACAGAAGAGTGGATGCATCATTAATATGTCGTCATGTGCTGCAGAAATGGGCTTAAAGCAACGCGCATTATACTCGGCAACAAAAGGCGCTATTTTATCGTTAACGAAGGCGATGCAAGTAGATTATGCACCGTACAATATTCGTGTTAATGCATTATTACCAGGAACTATTTTCACACCATTTGTTGAAAATTATTTAGCGAATGCATACGACAATCCACAAGAGGCCATCGAAAGTATTAAAACAAGACAGTTAAGTGGCGAATTAGGAAAACCTGAGGATGTAGCAAAAGCAGCTTTATTTTTAGCCTCTGATGACTCTAGTTTTATGATGGGTTCTCCACTTTATATAGATGGTGGCGTGGTCTTTGGAAAGAATGCTTAATATGACGAAATGATATGAGGATTGACTATGAAACTATTAACATTTGATAAGCAAGGCGTCTATCAATTAGGCGTGCAAACGGAGCAAGGCATTATTGATATTGCGGCATCTATTGAAAAAAATGCCAATCTTAATAATTTACCAGATTTAACGTCTCTTATTACTTGCAATAAAGAAGAGACAGCAAAGCTTCAACATTTTATTGAAACGATAGTAGCACAAGAAAGCGCTGTGTTTGTAGAGGAAGAGCAAATCACTTGGGGACCATGTGTGACAAAGCCACATAAAATTATTTGTGTTGGTTTAAATTATCGCAAACATGCGGATGAAACGAATGCACCGTATCCAGAAGTGCCTATTTTATTTAATAAATTTGATAATACATTAACAGGACATAACAGTGAAATTGCTATTCCAAATGTTACAAAGGAACTTGATTATGAAGTAGAACTAGGGATTGTAATCGGCAAAAAGACAAAAATTGTCACTGAACAAGATGCGTTAGATCATGTTTTCGGATATTGCACGGTGAATGATTTATCAGCACGTGATTTACAAATGAGAACGCATCAATGGTTATTAGGAAAAACTTGCGATAAGTTCAGTCCGATTGGTCCGTACTTAGTGACGGCAGATGAGATTACTGACCCTAATAATTTAGCATTAAAAACATATGTCAATGGCGAAGTAAGACAAAACTCCAATACTGCCGATATGATTTTCAATTGTGCTGAAATTATTAGTTATATTTCTCAACATATGACACTGGAGCCTGGCGATATTATTTTGACAGGTACACCTGAAGGCGTAGTATTCGGATACCCTCAAGAACAGCAAGTGTATATTCAACCAGGAGATGAAGTAACTGTAGAAATCGAGAAATTAGGTTCTCTAACAAATTACTTTGTAGCAGAAGAATAAAGAAATGAGTGTGAATAACGATGCTAAAAGGGATTCCTCCAATTATTTCACCGGATTTAATGAAGGTACTAATGGAGATGGGTCATGGAGATGAGATTGTGTTGGCAGACGGCAATTTTCCGGCTGCCAGCCATGCCCAACAGCTTATTCGTTGTGATGGACATACAATACCGGCATTACTGGAAGCGATATTGGCATTTTTCCCAATCGATACGTATGTCGAACATCCTATTCAATTAATGGCTGTTGTCCCAGGAGATCCAGTGGAACCAACGATTTGGAAAGACTACGAACAAATTGTTCAACGTCACACCGAATGTTCTGGCCCATTTGAATTGATAGAGCGTTTTGCGTTTTATGAACGTACAAAAAAGGCTTTTGCTGTAGTAGCAACAAGTGAAAAAGCGCAATACGCTAATATTATTTTAAAAAAAGGTGTTATTAAATAAACGGTATTTTCGCGTATCGGCAAATGGTCATTCTTAAATATGGGGGAAAGCGAATTATGAATTCTAAAGTTTTAGTAGAAGAAACACGGGCGAACTTACTGGAAAATGTTCATTCTGGTGTTGTTTGTGGTGTCAATGACAGCAAAGAGGCTATTTATCAAGTTGGTAATATCCAACATAATACATATTACCGTTCTGCTGCAAAACCAATTCAAGCACTACCTGCTTTTTTATCTAAAATTGATTTGAAGTATGGCTTAACTGATAGAGAGGCTGCTTTATTTACTGCTTCACATCGTGGAGAAACGTATCATATTGAAGCGCTTGAAACAATGAAAGAGAAGTTTGCAATTGATGAAAATGAATTATTTTGTCCGTATTCCTATCCTTTAAATGCTGAGCCAAAAGAGGCAATGTTAAGAAAAAATATGGAGAAAAGAAAGCTTTATCATAATTGCTCAGGCAAACATATGGGCTTTATTGCAACATGTCGTGAACTAGGTTTTCCAACAGAGGGCTATTGGAATGTCGATCATCCTCTACAACAACTTATTTTGAAAACGCTATCTTATTTATCGGAAACACCGCTCTCTGACATTCATGTAGGAGTAGACGGCTGTGGTGTGCCAGTTTTCGCTATACCGTTACACAATATGGCGATTACAAGTTTGAAATTAGCTTGTCCAGATTTAATTGACGATTTGGAGCTTAGAGAAGCGGTAGAGCGCATGACTACAATTATGAACAATGAATTCAATATGGTAGCGTCTGAAAACTTTATTTGCTCTACATTATTACAAGATCGAAATATCGTCGCAAAGGGCGGGGCAAAAGGTGTTTATTGCTTCGGCTTGAAAAAAGAACGTTTAGGCTTTGCTTTGAAAGTTTTAGATGGTTCTGAAGATGTTTGGCCAAATGTCATTGCGTCTATTTTAGAGCAAATAGATTATGAAAATAAAGAAACAATTGCTAACATTCGCTCCCTTCGACCAAGCATCATTAAAAGTGATGGCGGCATTGAAGTAGGAGCAATCCAAGAGGTATTTGCATTAACACCAAATACAAAATAAAAATAACTTGTTACAAAGGGGATGAAATTTATGAAGAAAAAGATGCTCGTAGTTTTGATGGTTGTATTAGCTACTATTCTGACAGCTTGTGGTGGTTCGAATGATGCGAATGGTAATGAAGATGGCAAGGTAAAAATCAGAATGCTAACAAGAATGGCTGGGACAAGCACACAAGCACAAATTTACAAAGATATTATTAAAGAATTTGAAGCGAAGCATTCAGACGTAGTCGTTGTGGATGAATCTCAAGGTGATGAATCAGCTTTTAACAACAAGCTGAAAACAGATCTTGCATCTGGTACTTTACCGAATATTTTTAGAGTTCAAGGTGTCGCAAATTTAAATGAGTACATTGAAAGTGGCTTACTAATGGATATGGACCCAATTTTAAAAGAAGATCCAGAGTGGGGCGAACATTTTACAGAGGGTGCATTAAAGTATTATCAAGTACCAGGTCATGAAGGTACTTATGGTATTCCGATGGAGTCTGGCTTAATTGGTGTTTACTATAATGACGAATTACTTAAAAAGGCTGGTGTAAGTGAATTCCCAGAAACTTGGAGTGAACTAACAGCAGCAATTAAAAAGATAAATAAAATTGATGTAACACCAATTGCACTTGGTGCAAAAGCAACGTATATGGCAGGACATTTACACAACCAAATTTTCTACAAATGGATGGGTACAGAAGCTGCTAAGAAATTAGGTACAAGAGAATTAAAATGGACAGATCCTGATGTTGTAAAAACGCTTGAGTATGTAGATGAATTAAATAAATTAGATGCATTCGGTCAAAGTGCTGCTGGTATAAGCGATGAAATCGCTGTGGCAGATTTCCTTGAAGGTAAAGCGGCAATGATTATTACAGGACCTTGGAACATTGGTAAATTTACAAATACTAGTGAGACAGAATACGCGGATTCTATTAAGCTTGCTAAATTCCCATATTTTGATGAAAAACCAGAGTTTAAAGATGAAGATATGCAAATCATCAGTCCATATATGGTTAATGGCAAACTTGAAGGAAAAGAAAAAGAATATACAATTGAGCTTCTTAAAATGCTAACTTCAGCTGATGCAGCTAAACGTTTTGCAGAGGAAGCACAGTTTTTAATTCCACGATCTGATATCGATATTGATGAATCAAAAGTTTCTGATTTATTCTTACACAATATTGAATTAGGTTCTACGTCAACAGGTATTGCAGTAGATGTGTTCGACTTTGATCCACTACCATCTATGCAAGATAGAACAAGAAATTCGATTGTTAGTATTTTAATTGGTGGTAAAGCAAAAGATGCAGCAAAAGAAATTCAAAGTGAAATTGATAAATCGAAGTAAGTAGACGGATAACGAACATTTAGGTTAGCAACAGGTGGCGGCTCCAGCAGGATAGCAAGTCCAAGCCATGGACAAGTATAGCAAGGAAGTAGCTTGATTCTTCCGGCGAAGAGCCGTTTGCCTGTAGCAAAACTTTATTCGTTTAGCTTTGAAATGAACGTATTTATTGGGCATATGGTAAAAAAAATTAGAAATGGAGGGGAATAGATGAATGTAAAAACTAATAAGGATAAGGCGAAAATTTTTCTATTTTCTTTACCGGCTTTAGTAATCTATATTCTATTCCTTATTGTACCTATGATAGGTGCCCTATACTTTTCCGTTGTCAACTGGAATGGCATTAAAGGGGCACCTTTACAATTTGTTGGTTTAGAAAACTATCTAAATGTATTTAAGGATAAAGATTTTCTTATTTCGTTAAAGAATATGTTTGCAATGGTGTTTTTTAGTGTTTTATTCCATACACCAATCGCTTTATTATTAGCAGTTGCCATTAACACAAAATTTAGAGGACATCGTTTCTTTAAAGTAATTTATTTTGTACCAACTATTTTCCCTTTAACTGCAATCGGTTTACTTTGGTACTTTATCTTTATGCCGAATGGCTCGTTAAATAGTTTATTAGAATTTATTGGGCTAGCGGATTTAGCTAAAGGTTGGTTAATTGATTCATCTACTGCGATGGGTGCCATTATCTTTGTAAACATTTGGGCAGGCGTTGGATACTACATGGTCATCCTATTAGCGGGATTAACAACGATACCAGAAGAAGTATATGAAGCGGCAGAGATGGATGGAGCTTCGGCTGTACAAAAGTTCTTCCATATAACAGTACCTATGCTCAAGCCAATTATTACTTTATGTATTTTAATGGATATTATTGGAACAGTGAAAGTATTCGATTTAATTTTCGTTATGACGGAGGGCGGACCGAATGGCTTAACCAATTTGCCGACAACGTTAATGTATTATGAGGCTTTCCGATACAATAATTATGGCGTTGGTAGTGCATTAGGGGTCATTATTTTTGTTATTGCGCTCGTTTTAACTATCGGTAGTGAATCGATCATGAATAGGAAGGAGAAGAATCAATGAAAAAGAAAATAATATTATACGTTTTTGTCATAGCGATGGCTTTAATGTTTATTGAACCGATGCTATTTACATTAGTTTCTTCTCTTAAAGGAAATAAGGAAATTTTCAGTTCACCCTTTAGTTTGCCTGAGGTTTTTCGATTTGAAAACTATGTAATTGCTTGGCGTGAAGCGAATATGAGTAGATATTTCTTAAATAGTATACTTATTTCGATGGCAACCGTTATTATCCTAGCGATTGTCTCTTCAATGGCGTCCTTTACATTATCAAGATTTAACTTTAAAGTGAATAAATTTTTAGCCTTGTTTTTCCTGCTAGGTATGATGATACCGATGCATACAGTTCTTGTGCCAGTTTCTTATATTATTGGGGCACTAGAATTAAAAAATAACCTAGTCGCATTAGTGCTGCTGTATGTGGCGTTTTCTTTATCGTTTAGTATTTTAGTGTTAACACGCTTTATGAAAGGCATTAACGCCTCTTTGGAAGAAGCGGCATTAATGGATGGAGCGAGTTATTTCCAAATCTATTTCAGAGTAATCTTGCCAATGTCTGTGCCAGCCATATCAACCGTTTCGATTTTTAATTTTTTAGGCGCATGGAATAACATTCTTTTCCCACTATTATTTATTAATGATGATCGTTTAAAACCAATCGCACTAGGTCTATTAAACTTTAGCGGTGAAAGAGGATCTGAATACGGACCATTAATGGCAGCAATCGTCATCACGATATTAGTTCCTTTGGTTGTCTATCTTCTATTCCAAGAGAAAATTGAAAGTGGTTTAGCGGCAGGTTCAGTCAAAGAATAGTAACGAAAAAACTATAGTGAATATTAATGGGGGTTATGAATTTGAGCGAATTACGTTATAGACAGGTACATTTGGATTTTCATACAAGTGAAGATATCCCTAACGTCGGAAGGGATTTTGTAGCGGAGGAGTTTGTTGAAACATTAAAAGAAGCGAATGTAAACTCGATTACGTGCTTTGCTAGATGTCATCACGGTTGGTTATATTACCCTTCGAAACATCGTCCAGATTTAATTCATCCGCATCTTGAAAATAAAAATCTTTTATTAGAGCAAATTGATGTGTGCCATAAAAATGATATTAAAGTGCCTATTTATACAACTGTTCAATGGGATGGTTATATAAGTAAGCATCACCCAGAGTGGTTATCGATTGATGAGAATGGAGATTTTATTAATAGCCAGGGCGTTCCAGAGCCGCATTTCTACTATACAATTTGTTTAAATAGTGGCTATAGACAATATTTTAAAGACCATTTACAAGATATTATCGATACAGTGAAAAGCGAAAATATTGATGGTTTCTTTTTAGATATTTTATTTAAAGTGGATTGTAATTGTAAAAATTGCTTTGAGCAAATGGAGCGTAAAGGATTAAACACAAAAAATCGAGTAGATCGAATCTATTATTCTACGCTGATGCTTGAAGAATTTAAAGAAGAGATTACCGAATTCCTTAGCACGAGAGTGCCACATGCAGGTATTTTCTATAATAGCTCTCACATTGGCCCAGGAAATAAAAGTAGCTTAAATAATTATACACATTTGGAGCTAGAGTCTTTACCAAGTGGCGGATGGGGCTATGATCATTTCCCTGCAACAATGCGATATTCTCGCACTTTAGGTAAGGATATCATTGGTATGACAGGTAAGTTCCATACGTATTGGGGCGATTTCCACTCGTTAAAAAATAAAGCTGCATTAGAGTTTGAGTGCTTCAATATGCTTGCTTTAGGTGCAGGTTGTTCAATTGGAGACCAGCTGCATCCAAATGGCAAATTATCGAAGGCTGCTTATGAATTAATCGGCAGTGTTTATGGCAGAGTGAAAGAAGTAGAAAAGTATTGTATGAATACAAAACCGGTTGCCGAAATTGGGGTATTAACGCCGGAAGAATTTTATACACCAGGGGATCACAATTTAGGAATTCATCCAGCATTAATTGGTGCTGTACGAATGCTACAAGAGTTGTCGTATCAGTTTAATATTATCGACAGTCAAGTTGATTTAAACGACTATAAATGTATTATTTTGCCGGATGTTATTAACTACTCTCCTGAACTACAACAAAAGCTTCAAACTTATGCTAACAATGGCGGGAAAATTATCGGTACATATGAATCCCTCATTAATAGAAATAGTAATGAAGTAGATTTATACGGGAATGTTTACGTTGGTGAATCAAAATATGACCGAGATTTCGTCTTACCGAATGATGTAATCGGCAAAAAGTTGCATAAAGAAGAGTATGTTATGTATTTAAAAGGTCTGGAAATAAAACCGGTACAGTCAGAAGTACTGATGCACACCGTACAACCTTATTTCAATAGAGAAGGTACTACGTTTTGCTCGCATCAACATGCCCCATCATCTCAAAACGTTGGGCAAGCTGCAGTGACAAAACACCAAAATATTATTTATTTCTCACATCCTCTTTTTAAACTATACCGAAAAAATGCTCCAGCTTGGTGTAAATGGATGATGAAAGATGCGATTGACAATCTTCTTGAAAGTAAGCTTGTTGCTCATAATGGGCCATCGACATTATTAACTTCCTTGAACGAAGATAATACAACAGGTGCAAAGATTTTACATGCACTTCATTATATTACGGAGAAGCGTTCAGAGGATATTTATACAATTGAAGACATTATCCCGCTTTATCACACGGAGTTTAAAATGTTTGTTGGTGATACAAAGGTGAAGTCTGTAAAATTACTTCCGCAATTAACGGAGGTAAGCTATAGTGCCGATGGGCAATATATTAACTTTACTGTCGATAAAATTGAAGGACATTTAATGCTACAAATCGATTAACTTTATGAAAATGCTAGTGAGAGGGAAATATCCTAAGAAAATTAAACTTAGATATTTCCCCTTTCACTATTGTTAGAAAGTTCAAAATTTGGTTGAATAAACATAATGGCCTGCGCGAATGAGAGGGTTTCGGAAAAGAGCCGGGTGTAATAGATAAATGAAAGATGGGATGATAGATGGAATTTCATTTTGGACAACAGAATAAGGATATCGTTGTAATCTATCCTGTATGGCAATCTTGTGCTCAACTCTCCATCCAAATTCCAAAATGGATGAATGACAAACATAAATGTCACTGGTTTAGACAGGAAACAGCCAATGGCGGACAGGATTATTTAATTGTTGGATTGGGACAGAGTGAAACGGTTACGTATGAAAGTTTACGAGAAGCTGCAGGAGAAGTAGCAAGAGTTGCTAGAGGCTGTGAACAAACTGACATCCAAGTTTCTTTTGATTTTTTAGAAGCGGTCAATCTAAAGCGAGAAGACGCTGTCTCTGCCTTTGTAGAGGGCTGGGTATTGGGGGCTTACCAGTTCCAAAAATACCGTAAAGATAAAGTAGAAGTAACACCTTATCATATCTATTTCTTATTAGAAGAAACAAATGCTTTCAAAGAAGCTATTAATCTAGGCATGATTCGTGCAACAAGTACGAATACTACGAGAGATTTATGTAATACAGACCCGATTGATCTGAATCCAGATACTTTTGCTGAAACGATTCGTCAGCATTTCGGTGAAAAAGATCTGACTGTGAACATTTATAATACAGACGAGCTACGCAAGCTAGAATTAAATGGACTTGTTGCTGTTGGGCGTGGTAGTCAATATTCATCGTATTTAGCTGAGATTACGTACTGTACAGATGCGAGTAAGCCTCATATTGTGTTGATTGGCAAAGGCATGACATATGATTGCGGTGGCGTTAGCATTAAAACAGGCCGTAATATTAGTGATATGCGCATGGATATGGGCGGTGCAGGTGCTGTATTTGGTGCTATGGATTTAGTCACATCAAAGAAATTAGCTGTCAATGTAACAGCTTTGTTGCCGATTTCGGAAAACGTGGTAAATGATAAAGCATTTTTACCAGGTGAAGTCATTCGTTTTGGCAATGGTCTGCATGTCCAAGTTGGCAATACAGATGCAGAAGGAAGGCTTATTTTAGCGGATGCACTGTATTATTCTGAACGTTTAAAGCCGGAAGTTATTGTTGATATTGCCACATTAACAGGTTCTATAGGTGCGGCGCTAGGCTTAAAATATGCTGGTGTCTTCGGTGATGATTCCATTACAGCCTTAATGAAAAAACTTGGCAGTGAAAACGGCGATTTTATATGGCCGATGCCATTGATTGATGAATATGAAGCGTCTTTAACAAGTGATTATGCCGATATTTGCAATATTAGTTCGGACGATTTAGCTGGCTCTATTACAGCTGCACTATTTTTAAGAAAATTTGTTCCGAAAGGGATTAAATGGGGACATATCGATATGGCGGCACCTGTTCAATCACCAAAAACGACAGGCTACCATGTGCGCGGTGCATCAGGGTATGGCGTTCGATTATTGGCAGACTTTATAGAAAGCTATAGTAAATTAGAAAAAGGGAATGAATAAAGATGGTTATTGAAGTGATTGCAATTTCTTTAACAGATGCCAAAGCGGCTCAACAAGCTGGAGCAGACAGAATTGAATTGGTCGCAGGAATTGTTGAGGGTGGATTAACACCAAGCTATGCGATGATAGAAAGTGTTTGTGGTGAGCTAACAATCCCTGTAAATGTCATGATTCGCCCTCATAGCCGTTCATTCTTTTATGATGAAAATGATATTCAAATCATGTTAAAAGATATTCAAATTTGCAAACAGTTAGGTGCTAGTGGCATCGTGATTGGTACGCTTACTGAAGAACACGATATAGATGAACCTACTTTAAAACGATTAATAGCAGCGGCTGATGGGTTGGACATTACATTTCATCGAGCATTTGATGATGTAAAGGACCAATCAAAGGCGCTAGAAACGTTGATGTCTTATAAAGAAATATCTCGAGTGTTAACATCAGGTGGAAAAAATAAAGTAATTGATGCGGTAAGTGAAATTCAAGCACTAGTGCAACAAGCAAGTCACTCTCATATACAAATAATGCCTGGCTCTGGTTTGACACCTACTACGCTTCCATCCTTTATTACACAGATTAATGTGTCTGAATGCCATTTTGGTTCTGGTGTTCGCCATCAGGCAAGCTTTGACCATTTTATAGACGAAAATAAGATTAGAGATATCAGAGATATTATGTTATTCCGTGCATAGACATAGTAACTACTGGAGGGAATAAAATGCAACACAAAGAGTACCTAGTCGGTGTAGATATGGGTGGTACAAAAATTGCTATTGGTTTATTAAGTGTAGATGGGAAAATCATTAAGGAAACGCGTATGGACACAAGAGGGCACGAAGGTCCAGAAATCGTAGTTAATAGAGTAGTAGAAGCGGTTAATGCTCTGACAGAAGGCTACGACATACGAAGCATAGGCGTCGGTGTGCCAGGAATTGTTGATACAGCAAAAGGTATTATTGAATATTGGTCTACGTTTAATTGGCAAAATATCCACTTAGAAAAGATGTTACATGCACAGCTAAAGAAAAAAGTAACAGTTGTCAATGATGCAAGTGCAGCTACATGGGGCGAATTTAACTTTGGAGCTGGTCGACATGCAGACAATATGGCTTTTATGACGATTAGTACAGGTATCGGTGGAGGTATTATTTTAGAGCGCAAGCTGTATAACGGCAGTAATATGTTAGCTGGCGAAATAGGACATGTTACGGTAAATCCAAATGGGCCACTATGCAATTGTGGGAAATATGGTTGTTTAGAAGCATATGCGTCAGGCTTATCTATTCAACGACATGCTATTGAAGCGATTAAAAACCGCCCATCGATTTTAAGCGACATGGAGCAGCAAGAGAAAAGACCGATTGATACAAAAATGGTGTTTGCTGCATATGCGTCAGGTGATGATGTTGCACAAGAAATTATAGATCAAGCGGCTACATATGTTGGCATTGTGTTGGCGAATTTTATTCAGACATTTAACCCGGACTGCATTGTACTTGGTGGTGGTGTTATGAAAACAAACGCTCGATTTATGGAAAAAATTCAGGAAGTTACGCAGCAGTATGTGCTACCTTCCTATCACCACACATATGAAATTAAACGCTCGGAATTATTTGAAAATGCAGCATTAATCGGAGCGGCAAATTTAATTATATAAGCAAATTGTTTGAGTGCCTGGCACTTTTTATGGGTACTTCAAGCGAAAAAAACCACTAAAACTCTTGCGCGGTCTCCCTAGTAAGCCGCAGAGTATTAGTGGTTTTTTATTTTTTAATGCTGCGAATAAATTTATTTGAATATTAAGAATTGTTTTGGTGCCTGGCACTTTTCTGTTTAGGGTTATGTAAATTCTCGTTAATGCATAAAATCTTATTGTGTGGAACTAGACACCAATTTTTGAGAATGCTATATTAAAAGTGTCATAGTATTTTTATAATTAGTTTAATTCAGTAAATTCTAATTATAGAGAACAAAGGGGTAAGTGTGATAAAGAAGGATGATAGATGCTTATGGTAAAAAAAACGTTAAAACAAAGAATTGTAGATGCTTCTGTAGTACTGTTTCAGCAAGACGGCTATCATAATGTAACGGTTGATCGCATTGTGGAATATATTGGTGCATCAAAAGGTGGATTTTATCATAATTTTAAATCGAAAGATGAATTGTTATATGAAGTGCATGATGTCTTTATTTCCTATGTGATTAAACAGTCACAGGAAGCTTATGACAAATACGATACGCCAATTACACGATTATGTGCAATGCTCCAAACGCTAACACAAGTGTTTGACGTGTATCAAGCCCATATTACGGTATTTTATGAAGAAAGCCGTTCGCTGTCAGAAGAATATAGCGCAATCATTCATAAAAAACGAGATCAATATCGAGAAATTTTACAAAAAGTAATTGAAGAAGGACAGCACACCAAGGATTTTCGTGCTGAATTGCCTTGTACCATTGTCACAATGGCCATTGTGGGGATGATTAACTGGACATATATGTGGTTTAAACAAACGGGTCCGTTGACAATGGAGGAAATTACAGAAGTATTTACAGATATGATTTTACGTGCAATTGTCACAGAACAAGCTATGGAAGAAGCAACTCAATTTATGGTACAGGAGAAGCCAGCAGTCGATACTGGTTTTATTAATCTTTAATACCGACCGACTAGTCGGTACGAATTTTGTGTAACTGTCGTCTGAACGAAATCCGCTATGGCAAATTGGATATTAGGGGGAAATGGGAATGAACTTTGAACTGACGAAAGAGCAAGCGATGATTCGAGACATGGTACGTGATTTTGCTGAGAAAGAAATTAAACCTTACGCTCGTGAAGTCGACGAGACATCAACAATGAGAATAGAAAGCTTTAAAAAAATGGCTGAGCTAGGCTTATTGGGTATCCCGTTTCCTGAGGAATATGGCGGCTCTGGCGGAGATACGGTTTCTTATGCGATTGCTGTTGAAGAAATAGGGCGTGCATGTGGAGGAACTGGTTTAAGCTATGCAGCAGCTGTAAGCCTAGGGGCGGCACCAATTTATAATTTTGGTACTGAAGAGCAAAAACGTGAATGGCTTGTTCCGTTGGCAAAAGGGGAAACATTAGGTGCCTTCGGATTAACGGAGCCTAATGCAGGGTCAGACGCTGGTGGAACACGTACAACAGCGGTTGTTGACGGTGATGATTACGTTATTAACGGAGAAAAATGCTGGATTACAAATGCAGGTCATGCGCGCCAAATTATTGTTACAGCGGTAACGGGCAAACGTGAAGATGGCAAAAAAATCATTTCCTCCATCATCGTGCCAACGAATACACCTGGTGTCACAATCAATTGTAATTACGACAAAATGGGTGTGCGTGGTTCCAATACATGCGAAATTATTTTGCAAAACGTGCGCGTACCGAAATCGAATTTATTAGGAGACGAAAAACGAGGATTCAGCCAATTTTTAAATACGTTAGATGGGGGACGTATTTCTATAGCGGCATTATCGGTCGGCATTGCACAGTCTGCTTATGAGAAGGCATTAAAGTATGCAAAAGAACGTGAACAATTTGGGGCACCAATTGCTAAGCTACAAGCAATCCAGTTTAAATTAGCGGATATGGCAATGGAAATAGAACTAGCTCGAACGCTAGTACATAAAGCGGCATGGCTTAAAGATCAGAAAAAACCATTCGCTAAAGAAGCAGCGATGGCGAAATTATTTGCTTCTGAAATGGGCTTCCGTACTTGTAATCAAGCAATTCAAATTCATGGTGGTTCAGGCTATATGAAGGAATACGATGTAGAGCGTCATTTACGTGACATCAAATTAATGGAAATCGGTGAAGGAACATCGGAAATTCAACGTCTTGTTATTTCTCGTCTAATTGGCTGTTAAAAACATTAAATAGCATCTTTAAGGGGGATTTTCATGGCACAACTTGTATATCAAACAATTGGTCAATTGCTCGATGAACAGGCTAAAAAATATCCTAAAAATGAAGCACTAGTGTATGCAGATAGAGACTTACGGTTGACTTACGAGGCACTGAATGAGCAAAGTCGTTTAGTTGCGAGAGGGTTACTGGCTCTTGGTATAGAAAAGGGCGACCATATCGCCGTCTGGACAACAAATATTCCTGAATGGGTACAGCTGCAATTTGGCTCTGGGAAAATGGGGGCTCCCATTGTTACGGTTAACACCAATTACCGTGCACATGAGCTTGAATATTTATTAAGACAATCGGATGCCAAAACAATTTTTTTAATCGAAAATTTTCGGGACCACTCTTTTATTAATACACTGCAAGAAATATGTCCTGAGCTTGAACATTGTGAACCAGGTAATTTGCAATCGAAGCGACTACCTCTTCTGAAGAATGTAATTTTAATCGGCGAAACAAAGTACCCAGGTGTACTGAATTGGTCAGATGTATTAGCAGCTGCAAAGCAAGTGACGGCGCAACAATTAGAGCAAATACAGGCTTCTCTCCATTATGACGATGTCATTAATATTCAATACACTTCAGGGACAACAGGCTTTCCAAAAGGGGTTATGTTAACACATTACAACTTAGTGAATAATGCGGTAAATATCGCCAAATGTATGCGCTTAACTTCTGAAGATCGCTTATGTATTCCCGTGCCATTTTTCCATTGTTTCGGTTGCGTTATCGGTACTTTGGCCATTACAACGAGCGGGGGAACAATGGTGCCGGTGCAAGAATTTTCACCTGCAGAAGTGTTACGAACAGTTGAAAAAGAGAAGTGTACAGCGCTACACGGTGTACCAACAATGTTTATTAGTGAGTTGAATTTGCCTAACTTTGCGTCATACGATCTTTCGACATTGCGTACTGGCGTCATGGCAGGCTCTAACTGTCCAATTGAAGTCATGAAAGCAGTCATCGAAAAAATGGGGATGACGGACATAACCATTTGTTATGGTCAAACCGAATCTTCGCCTGTTATTACCCAAACGAGAGTCGATGATCCATTCCATTTAAAAGTGGAGACGGTAGGTAGAGCATTACCGAACTTAGAAGTGAAAATTGTCGTTCCGGGTACAGATGAAGAAGCGGCAATAAATGAGCAAGGTGAGCTATGCACGAGAGGCTACCATGTGATGAAAGGCTACTATAACAATCTTGAGGAAACGCAACTGGCAATCGATCAGGATGGCTGGCTTCATACCGGTGATTTGGCAACGATGGATGAGAAAGGGTATGTAAGAGTAACAGGTCGTTTGAAGGACATGATTATTCGTGGTGGGGAAAATTTATATCCACGTGAAATTGAAGAATTTTTATATACATTCCCTAAAATTGCGGATGTGCAGGTTGCTGGTGTCCCTGACCCTAAGTACGGTGAAGAAGCCGCGGCATGGATTATTTTGCGTGAAGGAGAACAGGCGACAGAAGAAGAAATTCGCGCTTACTGTCGAGATAAAATTTCAAAACATAAAATTCCACGACATATTTTCTTTATTGAAAGTTATCCAATGACTGCTTCAGGAAAAGTGCAGAAATTTAAACTTCGTGAGGAATTTATTGCAGGGCTAAAGGTGACATAGGGAGGGGGCAAGGCCATGTTCAAGAAAGTTTTAATTGCAAATCGTGGTGAAATAGCGAGGCGTGTTATTCGTACATGCAAGCGATTAAATATTGTAACAGTTGCAATTTATTCAGAGGCGGATGCAGAAAGTTTACACGTCAAAGATGCTGACGAAGCATATTGCGTAGGTAAACCGCCTGTTGTACAAAGCTATTTAAATATTGAGCGCATTCTTGAAATCGCAAAGGAAAGCGGGGCTGACGCTGTACATCCGGGGTATGGTTTACTTTCGGAAAACGCTGATTTTGCTAAACGTTGTACGGAGGCAGGTTTAGTATTTATTGGGCCGAGTGCTTCTGTTATCGCATCCATGGGCAGTAAACTGGAAGCTCGCAAGACGATGAAAGCTGCCGGCGTACCGATTGTAGAAGGGGTAGAAGCACCTGTCAAAGATGTGGCAGAAGCAGTTGAAATCGCTTCGCGCTTAGGCTATCCCATTATGCTAAAAGCCTCTGCAGGAGGAGGTGGCATCGGTATGCAACTAGTAGCCGATGCTGAAGCGTTAGAGAAGGCCTTCGAAGGTAATCAAAAACGTGCACAGTCATTTTTTGGTGACGGCACGATGTATATGGAACGTTTCATAGCGAATCCACATCATGTCGAAGTGCAAATTATTGCAGATTACGAGGGCAATATCGTTCCGTTATTTGAACGGGAATGTTCTATACAAAGACGCAATCAAAAAGTTGTGGAAGAAGCGCCATCACCTTTTATCTCGGAGGAAACGCGAGCAAAAATGCTAGAAGCTTCTGTGCAAGCAGTAAAGCATATCGGTTATGTTAATGCAGGAACGATTGAGTATTTAGTAGATGCAGAGCAAAACTTTTATTTCTTAGAAATGAATACGCGCCTGCAAGTTGAGCATCCAGTAACAGAGGAAATAACGAATTTGGATCTTGTAGAACAACAATTAAGAGTGGCAGCGAAACAGCCGTTAAGCTTTACACGAGATAGCATAGACAAACAAGGGCATGCCATTGAAGTCCGTATTTATGCAGAAAACCCTACAACGTTTTTCCCGTCTCCAGGCACTATTACAGAACTTGTATTGCCGATAGGTGAGGGCATTCGACATGAATGTGGTGTAGAAACAGGCACAACAGTGACACCTTTTTATGATCCAATGATTAGTAAATTAGTCGTTTGGGGTGAAACACGAGCAGTTGCTTGTGAACGACTTATTCAAGCACTAAAAGAATACAAAATTGAAGGCATTCAAACGAATATACCGATGCTTTTGAAAACGGTTACCCATGAACAATTTATTAAAGGGCATACAACAACAAAATTTGTCGAGGAATTTTATTTACCTCAATTAACAGAATCAAAATAGACATAGGCGTTCGTTGCAAAGTGCTTCCAAGCAAAGAGAACAAGACTACGAGAAGGTGTTTTCATACTGAGGAGCTTATGCAAAGCATGTGTTACAAAAAAATATGTGTATTGAACAATTTGGAGGGATTTTATATGGCAACAGTAAAAGCGAGCATGGCAGGTACAGTATGGAAAATCGTTGTGGCACAAGGCGATAAAGTAACAGCGGGGCAAGATGTGGCAATTTTAGAGTCCATGAAAATGGAGATTCCAATTGCAGCTGAAGAGGATGGCGTTGTAACAAAAATAATTGCGAACGAGGGCGACTTTATTAACGTTGATGATGATATTTTAGAAATTGAATAGGGAGGCATTTCTATGCAATTACCAAAGCATGTTACGTTAAAGGAAGTTGGTCCCCGTGATGGTTTGCAAAATGAAAAAGTTCATATCGCTACTGCAGATAAAGTACAGCTAGTTAATTTACTTAGTCGGACGGGATTAAATTATATAGAAGTAACGTCTTTCGTCCACCCGCAATGGATTCCTCAATTGGCAGATGCAGTCGAAGTGTTGCAAGCGATTAAGCGGGAAAAGGACATTACGTATGCGGCACTTGTACCGAACATGCGAGGACTTGAACGTGCATTGCTAGCGGGCATTGATGAGGCAAGCGTTTTTATGTCTGCCAGTGAAAGTCATAATCAAAAAAATATCAATAAAGCGATTCAGGATACGTTTCCAATATTGAAGGAAGTAGTTGACGGGGCAAAGGCTGCCAATAAGCATGTGCGAGGTTATATTTCAACGGTCATTGGTTGTCCTTATGAGGGGTACATACACCCAGATAAAGTTTTACATGTAACTGATAAATTATTGGCAATGGGCGTTGATGAAATATCGCTAGGAGATACAATCGGCGTTGGCGTGCCGACGCAAGTTGAGCATCTTTTAGAAGAGCTGTTAAAAAGATATCCAGGTGATAAATTCGCCATGCATTTTCATGATACGCGTGGTACAGCACTTGCCAATATTACAAAATCATTAGAAATGGGTATTACAAAATTTGATAGTGCGCTCGGAGGTCTCGGCGGTTGCCCATATGCAAAAGGAGCAACAGGCAATGTCGCAACAGAAGATTTGTTATACCTATTAGACGAAATGGGCATCGAAACAGGCGTTAACATGGAAAAATTGCTAGATGCAGTACGATTTATAGAACAGAAGCTAGGGAAGGACGTTGCATCGAAGCAAATGGCCATTGTTCGTAATGAAGGGAGCGCGAATATCACATGACACATCAACTCGTTCACTTTGATTTATTGCCAGGTAATATCGGGCTTATTACACTTGCTCGACCAGAAGCTGCAAATGCTATGTCAGTGCAATTACTAAACGACCTTAGTGCGACGCTAGATAAAATCAATGCTGATCCAGCAGTGCGTGTTGTATTACTAACAGGTGCAGGGGAGAAGGCATTTTGTGCAGGAGCAGATTTAAAAGAGCGTAAAGGAATGTCTGATCGACAGGTAAAGCAAGTAGTGCAATTAATCGGAACAACAATTGCCAAAGTGGAAGCGTTGGCGCAACCTGTGATTGCCGTATTAAATGGTGTGGCATTTGGGGGCGGACTAGAGCTAGCTTTAGCTTGCGATTTACGCATAGCGGCTACACATATCAAAGTAGGTCTTACGGAAACTTCACTTGGTATTATTCCAGGTGCGGGGGGCACGCAACGTTTACCGCGACTAATTGGCATTGGCAAGGCGAAGGAACTTATTTATACTGCTCGTCGTATCGATGCTGAGGAAGCGCAACACCTCGGTATTGTGGAATATGTATATGACGGGCAGGAAGTGCAGGAAAGAGCACAACAGCTTGCACTCGAAATGGCGAAAAATGCGCCGCTATCATTAATTCAGGCGAAAAACGCCATTAATAATGGTATAGAAGTAGATTTAGCTACAGGCTTGAAAATTGAATCGCTCGCCTATAGTGCACTTATTCCAACTGAAGATCGCTTGGAGGGCTTACAAGCTTTTCAAGAAAAGAGAGCACCACAATACTTAGGGAAGTAATGGACTGCAAAGGGGGAATTGGACATGAGTAATACATCCACAGAAAACACATCAAATGCGATGAAGGAACAAATTTTAGCAGGTGGTCTGCCAAAATATCATGATAAAAATGCACAACAAGGCAAGCTCTTTGTCCGAGAGCGACTTGAATTATTATTAGATGATGGGCTTCAATCTGAAGATGGACTGTATGCAAACTGTTTAGCAGGTGATTTACCAGCAGATGGTGTGATTACAGGTATCGGTAAAATCCACGGTCGTACAGTATGTGTGTTAGCCAATGATTCAACGATTAAAGCAGGGTCTTGGGGAAAACGTACAGTGGAAAAAATGATTCGTATTCAAGAAACGGCTGAAAAGCTCAATTGTCCATTATTTTATTTAGTCGATTCGGCAGGGGCACGGATAACAGATCAGCTGGAGATGTTCCCAGGACGTCGTGGGGCAGGACGCATTTTCTACAACCAAGTGAAGCTCTCTGGTAAAGTACCACAAATTTGCTTGTTGTTTGGCCCTTCTGCAGCAGGAGGCGCTTATATTCCTGCTTTCTCTGATATCGTAGTAATGGTGGAAGGCAATGCATCGATGTATTTAGGATCACCACGTATGGCGGAAATGGTTATCGGTGAAAAAGTAGATTTAGAGACAATGGGCGGTGCGAAAATGCATTGTTCAGTATCTGGCTGTGGGGACGTGCTGGTCAAAACAGAGCAAGAAGCGATTGCCTATGCTCGTAAATACTTAAGCTATTTCCCGAATAACTATGCTGAGCGTAGCAAAGTAGAAGCTCCGAAGCCACCAGCATCTTTTGAAAAATCAATTGAAGAATTAATCCCAAAAAATCAAAACTCACCTTTTGATATGTATCAATTAATCGATCGATTAATTGATGAAGATTCTTTCTGTGAAATAAAAAAATTGTTTGCAGCAGAATTAATAACTGGGCTTGGACGCATTAATGGACAATCGGTTGGTATTATAGCTAACCAACCACGAGTAAAGGGCGGCGTGTTGTTCCATGATTCAGCCGATAAAGCGGCGAAATTTATTTCGTTATGTGATGCCTTTAATATTCCGCTTATTTTCCTTGTAGACGTACCAGGATTTATGATTGGTACACAAGTTGAGAAGGCGGGCATTATTCGCCATGGTGCGAAGATGATTTTTGCGATGAGTGAGGCAACGGTTCCTAAGCTAACTGTTATTGTTCGTAAGGCATATGGTGCAGGGTTATACGCAATGGCGGGTCCAGCTTTTGAGCCTGATTGCTGTATCGCACTATCGAACGCACAAATAGCAGTTATGGGGCCAGAAGCTGCTGTAAATGCAGTCTATGCCAATAAAATTGCCGAACTGCCAAAAGAAGAACAGGCAAACTTTATCGCGGAAAAGCGCAAAGAGTATCAAGAGGAAATTGACATTTATCGCTTAGCATCTGAGCTAATTGTTGATGATGTCATTGAGCCAAATGATTTACGGAAAGCGCTTGAAACACGTTTGGAATTATATATGTCTAAATACTTGTTATTTTCACAACGAAAGCATGGCGTCAATCCTGTATAGGAAGATTGATTAATATGCATAATGCACCCAGTTTAGCTGGGTGCATTTTTGTGTGTAGACGGTTTTACATAAGAAATACTGTTCCTAGTGTTGGGGTGCGCGACTCCTTTAAGACCTCGCCTGCAAGTGGGCAACAAGCGCATGGAATAAGGGGAAGGCTCACCTTTGATATTACCACTTTAAGCACGATGCATTTTTTGATATTTTTCACCCCTTGCATGGTCACGGTCAGACATATTAAAATATGGGATGGATAAGAGGAAGTGGGTGAAAGCATGGCAAAAAATAATATATCCAGTATCCAAGGTGATGCCAAGCTACCATTACCATTTCGAGAGTGGATTGATACGTATTACATACAGCTTAAAGTAATAGGCTGGGTGTTTTTTAGTTTTTACACTTTCATTGCCTTTTACAAATTAGTGATTAATCGTTTAGTTGATGTCAGTATTACTTTGTTAAGAGGCGATAATTCATTAAGTGAAATTGGTTTGTTTGATTATAGTAGCTGGCGCATAACGACTAATTTTATTCCGTTTGAAACGATATTACGTTATATCAACTACTCCCAATATTTTAATTTTGATTTGATTGTCGTAAACTTGTTAGGCAATTTGTTAATATTTACACCGATGGGCTTTTTGCTACCATTACTTTCAAAGCGGTTTCGAAAGGCATGGGTTATTATTTGTTTAGGCTTTGTATCTAGCCTTGCAGTAGAAACTGTACAGTTTATATTTACGGTTGGATCTGCAGATGTGGATGATTTAATTTTAAATACGCTAGGTGCTTGGTTTGGGTACATAGCTTATAAATGTTTACTTCTTTTGCCAACAAAACAATCGTAAGTAAGTTAAAGAGGAAACAGTCCATTGTTAAGTGGGCTGTTTTTTTTATTGTGAAATTAACACTATTTAACCGCTGTTTATTGTAATAATTTTTATTGAAAATACATGTAAAAGTAATAAACAAATGTAATATGCAGAGAGGACAAATTTAATAATATAGTTGTTTATACCTAATTTTTAAATAAGCTTTTATTTCTTTAGGAGGTTAGTAGTCATTTTTACTTGAATTTATGAAAGAAAATTCCGATAATAAGAGTACAGAAACAGTTAGTTCGATTGAAAAATAGTAAATAGAGATTGTTCATATTGACTGTACATCTTGCATATTAAAAGAGAAAGTCGAGGTGATAATATGAAACTATTAAATGTAATGGAGCAAGAAAGACAATCAGCTTATTATAATCGAAAGAAAATTCTCCAGCGCAAAGAGGCTGGTGACGCTTATCGCAAAAATGCACAGTATTTCCAACCTAAAAAAAATCCAATACTACTTGAGCTCGAAAATCTCTTATTAGGACGCAAAGATCAAGATTTATATGAGCAGCATAAAGAAGATGCAAAAGACGTTACGCCGCAACAACAAGCGATGATGCAAGACTTACAGCAAACAGGAAAAAATGTAAGGGCGCATGAGCAAGCATTTAAAACAGTTGGTAGTGATCAAGGTGAATCCTTTTCTTCCTCACGTTTAATAGAAACAGCACATGAGGGGGATGAACCCTTACAAGTATTACCGCAAGTTCGCAATGATGTGCCAACTTCACAGGATTTCCGTTTGGCGGTAAGGGCAAATGATCAAATGCCACAACTTGAGGCGGAAATCGATAGTGCCCAGCTCGATGACGTAGCGCCCTATGAGCTTGAACCGCCCTATGGTACGGAAAAAACGGAAGTAAAGATACCAGAACGATTTTTAAAGGAATTGAATTTGGACCCATTTGCAGATACAATTTTCGGTAAGAGTTATGAAGAGGCATTGAAAGCACGAACTTTTAAAATGGCATCTGCAAAATATGCAGCACATATTCAAATGGCAAAAAGCGACTATCAATTTGGAGAAGGTTCAACATTTTCAATGTCTGCTTAATAATGTAGATAGGGGAAGTTAATTGTGGCAAAGGCGAAGCATACGAAAACAAATGCAATTAGACTATTAGAACAACAAAAAATTCAATTTGATATTTTAGAATACGACACAGTTGATGGTCAAGTAGACGGGGTTTCAGTAGCCGGGAAAATCGGGCATCCTGTAGCCCAAGTCTTTAAAACTTTAGTCGCAAAGGCGAGTGCCCAAAAGCTATTTGTCTTTGTTATTCCAGTAGCAGAGGAACTCGATTTAAAAGCTGCGGCGAAAGTCGTTGGTGAGAAAAAGATTGAGATGCTGGCAGTCAAGGAACTGCTTAGTTATACAGGTTATATCCGTGGTGGATGCTCCCCTGTCGGCATGAAAAAATTGTATCCGACAGTTGTGGATGTATCTGCACAGGAACAAGGAAGTATTATTGTTAGTGCAGGGAAAATTGGCATGCAAATGCATGTGCAACTAGCCGATTTACTTGCAGTGACAAAGGGACAACTTGCACCAATTACAACTATCCAAGAATGATTTTTGGGTAGTTTTTTTATTTAGCAAAATGTAAGGTTTTGCAGTATTGGTAGAGCAATATCATACATAGAGAGAAGGATTGTGGCATGCGAAAAGTGACGGGATGGCGCTGGACGTTTTTTGTAGTAGGGATGATGATTATGTCATTAGGCATTACGATGTCAATTAAGGGGAAAGTCGTAGGAACAAGCCCATGGGATGTGTTACATGTAGGTTTATTTCAAAATTTCGGTTTATCAATAGGAACGTGGTCCATTTTAACAGGACTATCAATCGTTGTTTCAACCTCAATTATTTTACGGCAGTGGCCTAAAATAGGAACGTGGATAAATATGGTCCTTATCGGATCATTTATTGATGTATTTAATTGGCTATTGCCTTCAACAGATGTTTATAGCTTACAAATTACATATTTTGTAGTCGGTCTATTTGTTTTAAGCTTCGGCTGTGGCATGTATATTGCGCCAAATATGGGAGAAGGCCCCCGAGACACGTTAATGATGATTCTTGTTGAAAAGTTTGGTGGGACGATTAAAACAGCTCGTATGAGCATTGAAGTTCTCGTTACAATCCTTGGTTGGCTCCTTGGAGGACCAGTGGGAATTGGGACTGTCGTCATTGCCTTAACATCAGGCTACATTGTGCAATACTCCTTACCATATTGTCGAAAAGTTTTAATAAAATGTATCGGTAATACAGAAGGCATCCAACCTTTTTAAATTAGTGCTTTTAAATTAGTGCCAGGCACACAAACAATTCTGAATTCAAGAAAAAAACCCACGAAGACTCCTGCGGGAACAGCATGAGTTGTAAGACGCAACAAGCCACGCGCTAGCGAGGGTTGCGGCTTACACTGCGCCCGCGGAAAGCGCGGTGGATTTTTTTTGCATAGTAGGAGTGCCAGGCACACAAACAATTCTGAATTCAAGAAAAAATCCACGAAGACTCCTGCGGGAACAGCATGAGTTATAAGACGCAACAAGCCGCGCGCTAGCGAGGGTTGCGGCTTACACTGCGCCCGCGGAAAGCGCGGTGGATTTTTTTGGCATAGTAGGAGTGCCAGGCACACAAACAATTCTGAATTCAAGAAAAAAATCCACGAAGACTCCTGCGGGAACAGCGTGAGTTGTAAGACGCAACAAGCCGCGCGCTAGCGAGGGTTGCGGCTTACACTGCGCCCGCGGAAAGCACGGTGGATTTTTTTCGTAATAGGAGTGCCAGGCACGCACACAATTTAGAACCTTTTTCATCTTTTTCTGTGATAGTTCATATAATGTCATGGCATAAAAAAAGGGGGAGCGACATTGAACGGAAATGTGACCTACTACTTTGGACACGCACTGACAGGGCAAGGAATTAAACATTTATATAAAGAAATGATGGACGAAGCGGAATTAGTATACGTTTTGCAAGGTCCATCAACTTATAAAGGATCAGAGCTTCTGAAGGAGCTTGGCTATTTTTATGTGAAGCAAGGCTTTGCTATAGAGTGGTTTCAACACGCTTTACTTGAGAATGTAATAGAGGGCGTATTCGTTCGAGGCTGTAATCGACTGTTTATCTGGACTTCAGAATGGGGCATTGAACCGACTTTACTTGGAACGAAGCATCGTGTGCTATCCTTTTATGATTGCTTAGAAGATAAACAACTTGAAGAAATTGGTGAGAAGTTGGCTGTTGCAATAAAAGAGCGCAATTTATGGCGTGAAAAGTGTATAACAATGCTTGAAATCGCAAAAAAAATTCATGATGACTGGGAGGTTGTCACGCAAAGTTGCATGGACTGGCAAGCGTTAGATGAACAGGTTACAAACTTAAAATCGGATATTTTCCAATCAATGGTCTTAAACAAAACTGGCAGACGCACACATCGATTATTAGGAACACTTACACCTCGTGGCGCGGAAAATACAGTAGAAAGCATGACAAAAAATTTAGCGACAAGATTAATGATTAAAGGTAAACCAGGCACGGGGAAGTCCTCGTTAATGAAAGGTTTGGCGGACGAAGCCAATGCAAGAGGGCTGGATGCACAAATTGTTTGGTGTGGCTTAGATGCTGGTTCAGTGGATATGGTCATTATCCCAGAATTAAATTTTTGTATTTTTGATAGTACAGAACCACATGTATTTGATCCACAAGATGGAAGATTAGGGGATGCAATTTTTGATATGGGGCAACATTGTGAATTATCCGAGCAAGCCGAAGCCCAAATTGAAGATATCCGTGTGAAATATAAAAGCGCAATGCAAGATGCAATCGGCTATACGACGCGTTATGCAGAAGCAGAGAAAACAATCCGCCAGCTAATGGATCATTGTTTATCGACTGCCCTTTGGCGTGAAAAAACAGCGCCATTATTTGAAAGAATTGCAAAGTAATTTATTCTAATTGGGCGCTTATGCTACACTAGGGGTAGACTAGTTAATCTTTATTCAGTTAGCTTTAGCTCAAGTGACGTCGTGGCAAATGACCCCTTATTTGTATCGATGTCCAGAGGGCTGCAGAATGAAGAAATTGCCTCTGGTAGATGTCTTGGATTTTTGAATTGTAGGAAACATCCATACATTAAAATCCGAATATTGTGACGCCGAGACAAAACTAATCTTAGAAAGGATGATACTCTTGTCAAAAGTACTAAATGCATTTTTAGATGAAAACTTACAAGCCTTACGTGATCAAGGCTTATACAATGAAATCGACGCAGTAGAAGGCGCAAATGGACCCGTTATTCAGGTTCGAGGACAGCAACTTATCAATCTTTCCTCTAATAATTATCTCGGCTTAGCAACAAATGAGCAATTAAAGCAAATTGCTAAAGAAGCAACAGAAAAATATGGTGTAGGAGCAGGGGCTGTTCGTACAATTAACGGTACACTGGATCTGCACGTCAAATTAGAAGAAAAGCTTGCTGAATTTAAAGGGACAGAAGCAGCGATTTCTTATCAATCAGGCTTTAACTGTAATATGGCGGCAATTTCAGCTGTTATGGATAAAAACGATGCGATTTTATCAGACCAATTAAACCATGCATCGATTATTGATGGATGCCGCTTATCTCGCGCAAAAATCATTGCGTACAATCACTCGGATATGGAGGATTTACGCGCAAAGGCAAAAGAAGCGACAGAATCAGGTTTGTATAATAAAGTGATGGTCATTACAGATGGTGTATTCTCAATGGATGGCGATATCGCTAAACTGCCAGAAATTGTCGAAATTGCCAAGGAATTTGATTTAATTACGTATGTCGATGATGCACATGGATCAGGTGTTACAGGTAAAGGGAAAGGTACTGTAAAACATTTCGGTCTAGAAAAAGAAATCGACTTCCAAATCGGAACACTTTCAAAGGCAATTGGGGTAGTCGGTGGCTATGTTGCGGGTAAGAAAAATCTAATTGACTGGTTGAAAGTACGTTCTCGTCCATTTTTATTCTCAACAGCATTACCACCAGGTGATGTTGCTGCTATTACTGCAGCAGTTCAAATGCTTATTGACTCAACAGAGTTACATGATAAGCTATGGGAAAATGGCGATTACTTAAAAGCGGGATTAGCAAAATTAGGCTTCAATATTGGTGAATCAGAAACGCCGATTACACCATGTATTATTGGGGATGAAAAGCTAACACAAGCGTTCTCACGTCGCTTATTTGAGGAAGGCGTTTATGCAAAATCTATCGTTTTCCCAACAGTTCCAAAAGGCACTGGCCGTGTTCGTAATATGCCGACAGCTGCTCATACAAAGGAAATGCTAGACGATGCATTAGCGATTTACGAAAAAGTAGGTCGTGAATTAGGCGTAATTCAATAATCAAGTAAAGGCACTTTTTGTTCAAATTGAACAGGAAGTGCCTTCTTTTACTTTTATATGGCGTACAGTTTTACTGCGAAAATTTGAGATATTGCTAAATATTTAACCATTTAATCGGAAATTAAATAATCAGTGATATGATAGATTGTCGAAAGAGATTGACAAATAACATAATTCGAACTATTCTATAAAGCATATCAAAATAGTAGGTTATAATTTTCATTGAATAATTGAATAAGGAGAACAAAATGCTCGAATTTCGTAATGTATCAAAAGTTTATAGCTCAAAGAAAAAAGAGGTTGTCGGTGTTGATGATGTATCCTTAACAATTAATCGTGGCGATATTTTCGGAATTGTAGGTTATTCGGGAGCTGGCAAAAGCTCACTATTGCGTTGTATAAATTTATTAGAACGACCTACTAGCGGTGAAATATTAATTAATGGTAAGGATTTGACAAAACTATCACGAAATGAGCTACGGTTAGCTCGCTTGAAAATAGGTATGATATTTCAACACTTCTATTTAATAAGCCAAAAAACAGTAGGAGAAAATATCGCCTTTGCCCTAAAAGCAGCAAATATGCCAGCAGCTAATATTCCTGCACGAGTGGACGAATTGCTTAAAATGGTCGATTTAGCAGAAAAAAGGGATGTTTACCCTGCACAACTTAGTGGTGGGCAAAAGCAGAGAGTGGGAATTGCAAGAGCTTTAGCAAACAACCCAGCGATGCTGCTCTGTGATGAAGCTACGTCTGCACTCGATCCTAAAACAACAGTGTCAATTTTACGATTATTAAAGGAAATTAATAATAAGTTGGGGATTACGATTGTCCTTATTACACATGAAATGGATGTTGTGAAGGAAATTTGCAATCGCATGGCTGTTATGCAGGATGGCAAAGTCATAGAAGAAGGCGAAGTATATGATATTTTTGCTAGTCCTCAAAAAGTATTAACACAGGAATTTATTAGTAGTGTTGTATCTTTTGACATTCCTGAAACGATTTTAAAAGATGTACATGGTCAGATCGTCAAAATTTTATTTAAAGGAAATGTAGCAGGTGAAGGCGTTATTGCAGACACAATGCAACGTTTTTACGTTAAAGGGAATTTCCTGCATGGCACAATTGAATACATACAAGAACGACCACTTGGTATTTTTTTAATGGAACTACAAGGTGAGCACAGTGAGTTGGCAAAAGCTGTTGCCTATATGACAGTTCGTGGTGCAATTGTGGAGGTGGTTCAGCATGTTTGATGTAACGCATTTGATGGAGATGATTCCGGATATTTCGAAAGCCTTTCAGGAAACGATTATTATGATTGGCATCTCGCTATCTGTGTCGATCGTGGTAGGCTTACCACTTGGTATATTATTATTTGTCACGGATAAGGGGTTATTTTGGGAAAATCGCTTAATTAAAAGCGTGTTCGGCTTTGCTGTGAACTTTATTCGGTCGATTCCATACATCATTTTATTGGTCGCGTTATTCCCTTTGACTAAATTACTTGTTGGACAAACTATTGGGCCGATTGCAGCGAGTGTTTCCTTATCGGTTGCAGCCATTCCTTTTTTTGCACGATTAGTGGAAACGTCATTACGAGAAATTGATAAAGGCGTAATAGAAGCGTCCATTGCAGTAGGAGCAACGCCATGGATGATAATTAAGGATGTCTTAATTCCTGAAGCAAAATCAAGCATCATCCAAGCAGTGACAGTTACGGTAATTAGTTTAGTTGCTTTCTCTGCAATGGCAGGTGTAGTAGGGGGCGGCGGTATTGGTGATTTAGCCATCCGATTCGGCTACTACCGTTATGATAATACAATTATGATTGCTACCGTTGCGATACTCATTTTGCTCGTGCAAGCGATACAAATTGCTGGCGACTGGTTTGCAAAATCAATTGATAAAAGATAATAAGAGGAGAGAAAGAAAAGATGAGAAAATCGTTACTAGCATTTTTGACAATCATTCTTGCTGTCGTTTTAGCAGCATGTGGTTCTAGCGACAAAGGAGCCGATTCAAAAAAGGGCTCAGATGCAGCAGGAGATAGCAAATCTATTAAACTAGGTGCAACAGCAGGTCCATATAGTGATATGCTGAAAAAAGCAATTATTCCACAGCTTGAAGAAAAAGGTTACAAAGTTGATCTAGTAGAATTCAGTGATTATGTGCAACCAAACAAAGCTTTAGATAATGGCGATATTGATGCGAACTTATTTCAGCATACAAAGTACTTAGAAAATTTCGAAGAGCAGAACAACATGGATTTAGAAGCTTTAATTATTGTGCCAACAGCGCCAATGGGCTTTTTCTCAAACAAATATAAATCAATCGATGAAATTCCAGATGGTGCAACAGTGGCAATTGCCAATGATCCTTCAAATGCAGCACGCACATTATTATCATTACAAGAACAAGGCTTAATCGAAATTGATCCTAAAATCGAAGAATTAAAAGCTTCAGAAAAAGATGTTGTGAAAAATGACAAAAATCTAGTTTTCCAACCGATTGAAGCTGCAGCACTTCCACGTACAGTAGAAAGTGTTGATTTAGCTGGCGTACCTGGCAACTTCGCTTTAGCAGCAGGGCTAGATTTACTAAATGCAGTATTTTTAGAAAACATGCCTGACCAATTCCGTAACGTTATTGCGGTGAAAGCGGATAACAAAGATTCACAATTATCAAAGGACCTAGTTGAAATTGTAGAATCGGCTAAATTTGAAGAAATAATTGACGCAGACTTCAAAGGCTTTGGTAAACCAGAGTGGATGAAAAATCGTTAATAATAAAGAAATAAGAAGCACTCGTCATCTGGCGAGTGCTTCTTATTTTATATTAGTAAATTATAGTTTAAATAGGTTAAGCTTTTCAATACGGCCCATAGCTTCACGTAAGCGTTCCTCACTAACGAGTAAACCGACACGTACATAGCCTTCACCGAATTGCCCAAAGCCATTACCCGCAGCTACGGCAATATCCGCTTGGTCGAGCAATAAGTCGGCAAATTGTTCACTTGTGTAGCCTAATGGAACAGGGAGCCATGCAAAAAACGAGCCTTTTGGCGCTGTTACTTGCCAGCCGATGCGCTGTGCTTCTTCGATTAATACGTTACGACGTCGCTCATATGTCGCACTAAGCTCTTGTGCACAAGTTTGTGAAGATGTTAAAGCGACAGCGGCTGCCTGTTGAACTGCTGGAAATTGGCTACAAAATAAATGATCTTGAATTAAATTAATCGCTCCGATAATTTCAGCATTACCGACCGCAAAACCGATGCGCCAGCCAGCCATATTATACGTTTTTGATAATGTATACAGTTCAATACCGACGTCTTTCGCACCGTCTGCCTGCAAGAAGCTCACTGGTTTATGGCCATCAAAGCCAATCGCACCGTATGCGAAATCGTGTGAGACGATTATCTGATGCGCTTTAGCAAATCGCACAGTTTCCTCAAAAAATTCAAGTGTCGCTGTTCCGCCAGTAGGATTGTTCGGGTAATTCAAATAAAGAAGCTTAGCTCGTTCCTTTATTTCATCGGACAATGCACCATAGTCCGGCAAGAAATCATTTTCCGCGAAAAGGGGCATAACATCGTATTGAACATCACCTAATACAACACCAGATAAATAATCAGGATAGCCTGGATCAGGTAATAGCATTGTGTCACCAGGATTTAAAACGGCCATTGGTAGTTCTACCAGTCCAATCTTCGTACCACCTAACACAGCTACTTCTGTATCGGGATTAATGTCAACATTGTATTCACGTTTGTAAAATTGCGCTGCAGCTTGACGTAATTCAGCAATACCCCGGAATGGAGAGTATTTATGATACTGTGGATTTTCCGCAGCCTCTTGAAGTGCTTTCACAATATGTGGGGGAGTCGGCTGATCGGGATTGCCCTGCCCAAGATTAATAACATCGCGCCCTTCTGCTAGGGCCGCATTGACTTTCTGCACAAGTGCTGCAAAAAATTGCGTTGGGAGTTGCTGTAGTTTTTTAGATAATTCCATGTATGGTCACCTTTTTTCAGAATTTAATAATAACTAAGGATATGTTGCAAATACTATTACTTTTTTAATAGATTGTCTATAGACTTTGTTTATCAAGGGGAAAAACGTAAGAAAATCAAAAGAGAAAGGAAGATAAAATATGATAGATATTGATGCTATGAAAGAACGAAAAAAAATGAGATTAGAAATCTTAGAACAACTTTATAACCTTCTTTATTTCGCTCCAACACGAAATAATATTTTAAGTGGTAAAACGGTTGAATTGTTTGAGGAAAGAAATAGTGAGAAGCACTTAGCGTATCATTATCTTGTATTGGCAGGATATATTGAAATAGATAGTTATGAAGATACTTCGGCAGTATCAATTACAGCAAAAGGAATTGACTATGTGGAAGCTATTTATGAAAGTAAATAATAAAACCAGGTACTCAATTAATTTTGAGCCTGGTCTTTTTTGTACATATGAGGATGGAATTGTCTATGTAATGTACGAGTACCAAGGAAAATAAAAGATGCACCAACTATTCTTAGTATAGTATTTTTAATCAGAATATCATCAATCGTTATAGCAATGAGCATACTTCCAAACAGCATCATTAAGATTCCTAAAAACCCCTTTATATATTTCATTTTGACCTCCTATAAATGCCAATTGAATGAGTGATTTGAACGAGCTCAATACCGGCAGCATTATTCATAAATCTTGAAGCTCATTAACAGTAACAAATGTATAACCCTCATTCGAAAGTTCTTTTAAAATACCCTCAATCGTTTGCAACATTTTATCGGTTTCATCGTACATTGGATGGATTAAAATAATCGAACCTGATTCAATATTGTCTGTCACGTAATTGACCTTATCGGTAGGTAAGTTGTAATAACTATCGGGTTCGAGATTCCAAGTGATGGTGTCTCTTTTATGTTTGTTTAGGTAATAAGGAAATCCAACAAGCTTTTTTCCATTAGGCGGACGAACATCAATTTGCCCTTTAAACCCAGCTTTGCGAATTAATAAATCTGTTTTTTCAATTTCTTTCTTATAGTAGGAAAGGGATTTAAAAACCATGCGATGATGGGAATACGTGTGATTGCCAATTTGATGGCCTGCTTCTACTATTTTTTCCGCTTCAACTGGATGTGTTTCAATTTCTTCTCCGATTAGAAAAAAGGTCGCTTTGGCCTGGTATTTTTCTAATAATGGCAATATTGTATTAACATTATCGGATGGTCCGTCGTCAAACGTTAATGCGACCACTTTTTGAGTTGTCTCGACTTGATTTGTTATATTTCCAAATAACTGAACCGTTCTAGCATTCATTAATTTATATGTGCCTAATAATAGAAGGAGGACGAACAAAAATCCTGCCCCCATTATGACTGCTTTCTTTTTCATAACAAACCTTCTTTCGATATGGGCGTTTTATACAGTTTAATATTCTATTTGAAACTCGTTTTCCCTCTAGGATGACGAGAATTAGTCGGCATTTTCCGCTTAGCACTTTGTGTACTAGTTGCCCGCGCCTTACGCTATATGCATTCTGTGTAAGATTAATTGCCTTTGTTTAACTGCCTTTGCTACCATTACAAAGTGTGCACTGCTATTAATGGATTTCATGGACGATTAACCTTATATACGACAAGCATAGATCACTCAGTGCTATAATGGTCTTTAGAATGTATAGCGTTAAGTTAAACGCTTTTGGAGTTACTTATATCTTGAACTATAAAACTATTTTTTCTAATGGGGGAATGGCAATGAAAATAGGTTGTATTCAACTAAATGTAAGATTCGGCAAGGTGGAAGAAAATTTTGCGAGAGCTGAGGAGAAAATACGTGAAGCGGCACGTTTAGGCGCAGAAATAATTGTACTTCCGGAAATGTGGAATACTGGCTATGCGCTTGAAAAGTTACCGGAAATTGCCGATGTGGATGGTCAGCGAGCAAAGGCCTTTTTACAAGGTTTAGCAATTGAACTTGGCGTACATATTGTAGGGGGCTCTGTTGCAACGAAGAAGGGCGATAAATTTTTCAATACGATGTATACGTTTGATAAGGAAGGACAACAGGTTGGCGAATATAGTAAGGCGCATTTATTCCGTTTGATGGATGAGCATCTATATTTAGAAGCGGGGGATGAAATGAACCGCTTTGCACTAGGAGATATCGAAGCAGCGGGTGTTATTTGCTACGATATTCGCTTCCCAGAATGGTTACGCGCACATGCATTAGCAGGTGCAAAGGTGTTATTCGTGCCAGCACAATGGCCAACAGCTCGAATCGACCACTGGAAAACGTTATTGCAAGCACGAGCAATTGAAAACCAATGCTTCGTTGTTGCCGTGAATCGTATTGCGAACAAAGTAGAAAACTTCAATGGACAATCAATGGTTATTCAACCTTGGGGAGAAGTAGTATGGGTTGGTGCAGAAGATGAAGAAGTAGCGGTTATAGATATTGATTTATCCATTGTCGATGAAGTGCGAGGAAGAATTCCAGTATATGAAGACCGCAGACCAGAATTGTATAGTGAGTGCCAGGCACCCAAACAATTCTGAAAATTTCCTGCTCACCATAGCGCAAAATATAAGCCGTAACCCGTATGTTCGTGAGGGTTACGGCTTGTTTAGTGCCAGGCACTCAAACGATTTTGAAATTTCAGATTTTTATATTTTGTCTTCAATTAACGAATTGGCTAGTAGCATAAATTCAAGTGTAATGCGGTTGTGACCTTTCATAAAATTTTCCCCTAGCAGATTTTCAAGCTTCTTTAAGCGATGATAAAGTGTTTGTCTTACAATAAATAATTGGTTGGCCGTCTGTTGTTTGGAGCCATTCGTTTGTAAATAAACTTGTAGTGTTTCTAACAGTTTGCTGTTGTACTTTTTGTCATAGTCAATAACTGGCTGTAAATAATCTTGAATAACTTCTTGTAAATTCACTTGCATTTGTAACTTATAGATTAAGTGATATAAGTGTAAATCGTCATAAAAAAACGATGTCGTTTGCACTTTGCGGCAAATATATAATGTTTCCAAAGCAGTATGATAGCTTTTGGGGATTTCCTCTACATCTGAAACGACTTTACCAATCGCGAGTTGATAGCCTTGTGATAGTTGTTTTTTATAAAAATCCGTTTGCTGGAGCGTGGCAAATAGCGAGTTTAACAATTCGCGGCTCGCTTTACTATCCTTTGTATGGAGTAAGATAAACACAACATAGCTTTTACGTTCAAATAAAAAGGGGGCAAAGCCATTTTGTTCAAAGAGATTGCGATAATAGAGCTTGCTATACACAATGTCTTCTTGCGCTCTCATAATTGTATAAGGAGACGATAAAATAAAAACGGCGCTACTATAATACGTATAGCTAGAATGGTGGGCCACGATAAATTTATAGATTTCCTCTTTCGTCAGTTTTTGATCAATCCAATCTGCTAAAATAGTGGCATCCTCGATATCTCTTTTTTCTTCTATATAAAAATCCCGCATTAAAAGTTGTGCTAGTGCCGTTGCGGTGCGATCCAAAATAAGTAAATCAAATTCTGAAAATAACCCATCTGCTCGATAAAGGGTTAAATCTGCATAATGCTGATCGACAATAAAAATAGGCTCATGTTTAAATTGCGGTGCAGTTTTGGGCATCGTTAATAATTGCTGTCGTTTAGCTAGCGGCATATTTGGGAAAAAGACAGGGTCTCGGCCTTTAATAGAAAAAATGATTTGTGTACGTAATGTATGATAGATTGTTTGCAAAATATCATCTGTGTTTTGTCCTAGAAGAGCATTTTTGTTTAAAGTTTGTGAGTACGTTTCTAAAGACGAAATCATTAAATATTGCTGATTCATAATTTGGCTATGCAAATCTTGTGTAATCCGAACAAAAGGGACTGTCTCATGAAAAACAATGATAGGGAAGTCATGACGGTTAGCAAGTGACAGAATGACCTCTGGAATTGATTGTAAATAAGTTCCATATTCGATACAGAGTGCGGCACAGTTTTTATGGATTAGCGATTTTACGAAAAAGAGAAAGTCTTCAAGATGATGCTGTAAACTAATCCCTGTCGTTAAAACTAATTCATCTCCTGCTAAGAAATTATCCACTTGCACAATTTCGATGACATGTGCCCACTTTACAATACGTAATAACCCACCTTGACCTGCAACGACCTCTGCACTTCGAAAATATTCATTTTCTAATACGTCCTTTACTTGGAGTTTATATTGACTCATCGTAGCCCTCCCATCAAAGTATTGCATTATACATAAAAAAACTTATATTGTGATTAAAATGTGAATATTTAGCTAGTAATATACTAAAAATCTTCTTTAATGATTGTTTATTCTATTTTACATTATGTACAAAACAAAATCATAGAATTTTACAGTTTGTCTATTACTTCGTTTCTTTGGAAGATGTAAGATTTTTTATAAGAAACAATCCAATCTTGAATAAGGGGTGACAGATTTGGAACAACAAACGCATTTACAGAAAGGTTTAAAGAAACGTCATATGACCATGATTGCTATCGCAGGGGTAATAGGTGCTGGCCTCTTTATGGGGAGCGGTTCGGTTATTAACTTGGCTGGACCAGGGGCCATACTTTCTTATGTTTTTGCTGGCATCATCGTCGTACTTGTTATGCGAATGCTTGGTGAAATGGCAGCTGTGAATCCAACTAGTGGTTCATTTGCGCATTATGCACACGAAGCGATTGGTCCATGGGCAGGCTTTATGATCGGCTGGTTATATTGGTTTTTCTGGGTTGTCGCCATTGCCCTTGAAGCAACGGCTGCCGCCGCAATTATCCAATACTGGTATGATGGCATTCCGTTATGGTTGCTTAGTTTAATATTAACGGTCGCATTAACTTTAACAAATGTGCTGTCAGTAAAGGCATTTGGTGAGTTTGAATACTGGTTCTCTCTTATCAAGGTTGTAAGTATTATTGCTTTCCTAGCGCTTGGGGCATTTATTATTTTTGGCATTGCACCGAATTTCAATGCGATTGGCACTGCCAATTTAATCGGTGAAGGTGGATTTTTACCTAATGGCTTTGGCGCTGTGCTTATGGGGGTCGTCATTGTGATTTTCTCCTTTATGGGGACGGAAATTGTGGCCATTGCAGCTGGAGAATCGGATGAACCGTTAGCTGCTGTAACAAAAGCTACAAATTCTATCACATGGCGTATATTAATTTTCTATGTTGGGTCGATAGCGGTAGTCGTTACATTATTACCGTGGCATTCCTCTGATATTTTAACAAGCCCTTATGTAGCAGTGCTCGATTATATCGGCATTCCAGCTGCAGCACAGATTATGAATTTTGTCGTATTAACAGCGGTTTTATCCTGTTTGAATTCAGCTCTCTATGCAACATCAAGAATGGTTTTCTCTTTAGCAGAAAAAGGAGAGGCACCAAAATCATTTTTAAAACTAAATAAAAAGGGCTCTCCTGTAAATGCAATTCTAGCAGCCACTTTTTTCTCATATATTGCTGTAATAATGAATTATGTTTCGCCAGATAAAGTGTTTATGTTTTTATTAAGCTCCTGTAGTGCAATTACTTTAATTCTTTACTTAATTATTGCATTTTCCCAATTGAGAATGCGCAGAAAGATTGAAAAAGAAAACCCAGCATTATTAAAAGTGAAAATGTGGTTTTTTCCATATTTAACATACTTTACGATACTGGCTACAACTGCATTATTAATATCGATGTTCTTTATCGAATCAATGCGTTCTCAAATATTATTTACATGTGTTGTCGTTGCCATTGTAATGATTCTCTATGTCGTAACACAACGGAAAAAGGTTATTAACCCAATAGAAGAGGCAAGTTCATCCTTCCAAAAGGACAATTTGATTTTAAATAATGAGACGGAATAAGGAGTGGTGAGAAGATGACAATTCAACAGCAAACGAAAACACTATCACATTTTATAAACGGGAATAAGACAAAGGGCACAAGCGGTAGTTACTCAGATGTCTACAATCCATCGACAGGAGAGGTTATTGCACAAGTGCCATTAGCTTCAAGGGAAGAAGTGAAGCAAGCTATTCAAATTGCCAAAACAGCTTTCCCTGCTTGGAAAAAAACATCAATAGGTAAACGTGTAGAGGTATTACATCGTTTCCGCCAGCTATTAATTGATCGGCAGGATAAATTGATTCAAGTAATTTGTGAGGAAAGTGGCAAAACGAAAGAAGATGCTAAAGGGGAGATTATTCGAGGCATTGAATCTGTAGATATGGCTATAAGTGCACCGCAGTTATTGAAAGGTGAATATTCGGTCAATGTTGGCGGTGATATTAATGCCTTTTCTGCCAAAGCGCCACTTGGCGTAGTTGCAACGATTGCGCCTTTTAATTTTCCTGTGATGGTGCCACTTGCCATAACAAGTATGGCTGTAGCAGTAGGGAATGCTGTTATTTTAAAGCCGTCAGAACGCGTACCTCACTCCGCATTATTGCTCAGCGAATTATGGAAAGAGGCAGGCTTACCGGATGGCATTTGGACAGTCGTTAATGGAGATAAAGAAGCTGTTAATGAACTGCTTGAAAACAAAGATATTCAAGCCATTTCATTTGTTGGCTCGACGCCTGTGGCTGAATATATTTATCACACAGGTACAAAGCATAACAAGCGTGTAGCGGCATTTGGTGGAGGGAAGAACTTTATGATTGTCATGCCGGATGCCAATCTAGAGCAAACGGCCAATGCCTTTTTAGGTGCAGCATATGGTGCTGCTTCACAGCGTTGTATGGCTATTTCTGGAGCGATAGTAGTTGGCCAAGATACAGAAACACGCTTGACGGAAATATTAAAACAGAAAGTCTTGAATCTAAAAATAGGATCGTTCCAAGAAGCAAATATTGATTTTGGACCTGTCATTACGCAACAAGCGAAAGATACAATTATCCAATATATTGACGGTGCGGTTGCAGAGGGGGCTAACTTAGTAACAGACGGCAGAAATCCAAGTATTTGTGAAACTTCGAAAGGTTTTTATTTAGGACCTACCTTACTGAATCAAGTTACGCCAGATATGAAGATTTTTAAAGAAGAAGTGTTTGGACCTGCACGCATTATAGTAGGGGTCGAGACGTTGCAGGAAGCCATTGATCTCATTAATCATCACGAGTTAGGAAATGGTGTAACGATGTTTACGAGTAGTGGACGTGCCGCACGTAAATTCCAAGAAGAAATTGAAGTTGGAATGGTAGGGATAAACGTTCCTATTCCAATTCCGGTTGGCTATCACAACTTCGGTGGGTGGAAGCGTTCGAAATTTGGTGAGGGGCATATGTTTGGACCAGATCAAGCACGATTCTTTACTAAGGCGAAAACGATTTCTGAACGTTGGCCAGATGAAGAAGAAGATACAACAAGCTCATTTGCTTTCCCAAGTAATAGCGATACGAATATACAGTAGGAACACTTTGATAAAGGAATAAAATATACCAAAGGGGTGCGTGTAAATGGTTCACACTAATCTGAAGAGTGATGTATTAAAAAAAGATGAACAGTATGTCTGGCATTCAATGAAACCCTATAATCCACAAGCAACATATGTAGTAGAAAAATCCGAAGGTGCAAAAATCGTTGATACAGATGGGAATGAATATATAGATGCAATGGCAGGCTTATGGTGTGTAAACGTCGGCTACGGGCGGAAGGAATTAGCAGATGTAGCGCATGAACAAATGATGAAAAATGCGTATGCACCTTTATCACAAGGACATTTGCCTGCTGTTGAATTAGCAGAAAAAATTAATGAAATGCTCGGTGGCGACTATGTTATTTTCTTCTCTAATAGTGGGTCAGAGGCAAATGAAACAGCGTTTAAAATAGCACGACAATATCACCAGCAAAAAGGCCAAAGTTCTCGCTATAAAGTGGTCTCTCGTTACCGTGCATATCATGGTAATTCCTTTGGGGCATTAGCGGCGACAGGGCAGGCAGAGCGAAAATATAAATATGAACCGCTATCACCAGGTTTTATTCATGTAGCACCACCAGATCAATATCGTGAACATGAAAATGAATCGTGCGCGCCATTAGATTTAGCAAGTGTCAAAGCTGTCGATAAGTTGATGACTTGGGAATTGAGTGATACGATTGCCGCGATGATTTTAGAGCCTATTATTACGGGTGGTGGTGTGATTATGCCTCCTGAAAACTATTTAAAAGGTATTGAGGAAGTATGTAAAAAACATGGGGCTTTAATGATTGTCGATGAGGTGATTTGTGGTTTTGGTCGAACAGGTAAGCCTTTTGGATTTATGAATTATGGCGTCAAGCCGGATATTATTACAATGGCTAAAGGTATTACAAGTGCCTATTTACCACTGTCTGCAACAGCAGTGAAGCGTGAAATTTATGAGGCATTTACAGGTTCAGATGCCTATGGTTATTTCCGCCATGTTAATACATTTGGTGGTTCACCAGTGGCATGTGCGGTGGCATTAAAAAATATTGAAATTCTTGAACGAGAAGCATTATTTAATCGCTCCATGGAAATGGGTGCTGCTACACTAAAAACATTACAACAACAATTACAGCATCATCCGAATGTAGGTGATGTGCGAGGAAAAGGCTTATTAATTGGCATAGAATTAGTTGTCGATAAAGTTTCAAAAGAACCTTTACCAGTGGAAAAAGTGAATGCTGTGATTGCAGCATGTAAAGGGCAAGGGGTTATCATTGGGAAAAATGGCGCTACCGTAGCTGGGTATAATAACGTTTTAACTTTATCACCGCCACTAAGTATTATGCAAGAAGATCTTGACCGCATACTAAGCGTAGTTGTGAATAGTATGAATGCGCTAAAGTAACGATTCATCAAAGTTCTAAAAGCCGTGCAATAAAGGTTTTTAGAACTTTTATTGTGGCTATTTGCAATTGTAATGGTCTTAAAATTCTGAAATTTTTAAAAAAATACTGGAAAAAATGTTTTTCATAGTTTATAGTTGTTAAAAAATAATTAATTTTCTGATAATAAAGCGTGGTATCCTGAAAGGGAATATTTTTTTAACCACTTATTTTCATCAGTGGAATAAATACACTTTGTAAGTTGAACTATACTTTCTGATTTAAAAGCAATTGTGATCGTTGAGGAAGCAATGACTTTCCTGAATTGAATTGTCTAATGAAGAAAATATAGTTTATTTTTTGTCTACTTATTTTCAGCAGTGGAGAAAATAAATGTATTTTAGTAATTATATTTCTTAATTTAAGTTATAAGAAATATTTTTATATATTTTTACAAAGGGGGAAGACAGAATGAATTATGTTAAAAAATTGGTTTTTGTAATTCTATGTACGTTGCTTTTAGCAGCGTGCGCAGAGAAAGATAATTCTAACGCATCAAATACTGGGGACAAATCTACTACAGCGGGCACAGCTAGTTCAAAAAACGAACTTGTCATTGCTGTAAATGAAAACTTTATTTCAATGGATCCGCATAACACAGGGGATACCAATTCGGGTTCTGTCCAGGAGACGATGCTAGAAGGCTTGGTAGGCTTCGATGCAGATGGCCAAATTATTAAAGTTTTAGCGGATGATTATTCAATAAGTGAGGATGCTCTTGTCTATACGTTTAAACTTAAACAAGGGGTTACGTTCCATGACGGGGAGCAGTTTAATGCGGAGGCTGTAAAGGTTAACATTGAACGCATCATGAACGATAAAAGTCTACGTTTAAATTCTCGTGGGTTCAGCTTAATTAGCAATGTTGAAATTCTAGGAGATTATGAAATTAAAGTTACTTTAAAAGAACCATACGGACCAATGATTACGCGCTTCGGGGTTGCCAAAATGATTAGTCCAAAAATGATTAAAGAAAACTCAGCAGATATTCCTAAAAATCCTGTCGGTACAGGGCCTTATAAATTTGTTGAATGGGTACAAGGTGATCATTTAACAATTGAAAAATTTGATGGTTATTGGGATGGCGGAGAACGTGTAGCTAAAATCACCTATAAACCAGTATCGGAGAACGGATCGCGCGTGGCGATGCTAAAAGCGGGTGATGCACAAGTGATTTATCCAGTGCCAGCTCAAAATATTGAAGAACTTTCTAAAAGTAAAGATGTAGAAGTGAATAAGGTTCCTTCTACCATTGCACATTACGTTTCATTAAATACTTATAAAAAACCTTTGAATGATATTAAAGTTCGCCAAGCCTTTAACTATGCGGTGGACAAAGATGCTTATTTAAAAGTGGTGAATGCGGGACTAGGTGTACCATTAGACTCCATTATCCCTTCTAAAACAGTTTATTATAAGCAACAAAAAATGTACGAACACAATATTAAAAAGGCAAAGGAATTATTGGCTGAAGCTGGATATCCTGATGGCTTTGATATTGAAATCTGGGGCAATACAAACTCAGATACGATGAAAGGCATGCAGTTTATTCAACAACAATTAGGTCAAATCGGTGTAAAAGTAGAAATTAAATCAATGGAAGAAGGCACTTTATCAGATGAAATCTATGGTGCACAAACACCAGATGATGCGAAATTGCAAATGTGGTATGTAAGTTGGTCCGCTTATGCTTCGGATATAACGAATGCAACAAAGCCACTTTTCCATAGCGTATCATTCCCACCAAATGGTGCCAATACGGCTTACTATAATAACCCGGAGACAGATCAATTAATGGATGAAGCGAACTCCATTTCAGATGTAGATCGCCAAGCTGAACTATATGGAAAATTACAGGATATCGTCTATCAAGATACGCCTTGGATTTTCTTAGGGGTGGATGAAGTTGTATATGGTGTACGTTCAAATGTCAGCGGTGTGTTAGTGAACCCTACAGGTGGACTTGATGTGAAGAATGCCAAAGTAGAGTAATGCGTAGTAAAAGGAATTGATGCTTATCAATTCCTTTTCTATAAAAATAGAAAGGAGGAAGGCGACATGTGGAGATATATAGCGAGAAGAATTGTTGAAATGATACCGATTTTAATTGTTATTTCAATATTAACGTTCTTATTTATTCATTTCATACCAGGTGACCCTGCACGGCTAGTAGCTGGTAAGGATGCCACGCTAGAAGATGTTGAAAATGTCCGTCATGAAATGGGTTTAGATAAACCTATTGTTACACAATACGTGGATTATATGAAAAATCTCGTAACGGGTGAGCTTGGAACATCGTTAACAACAGGGCTACCTGTCATAGATATGTTTAAAACAAGGTTTATGCCTTCTCTTCAACTAACTTTTCTGTCCATGTTTTGGGCTACATTAATGGGTTTAGCGATAGGTGTTTTTTCGGCCATCAATAAAAATAAATGGCCTGATTATTTTGGCATGGTAACAGCGGTTTCCGGCATTTCGATTCCAGGATTTTGGCTAGGCCTATTATTAATTCAATTATTTTCAGTGCAATTAGGGTTATTACCGACAGGTGGATTAGATGGCTTTTCTAGTTATATTTTGCCTTCTATAACTTTAGGGGCTGGCATTATGTCCATGATTGCTCGATTTACTCGCTCTTCCATGCTGGAAACGTTACAAGCAGATTATATAAGAACAGGAAGAGCAAAGGGATTAAAAGAACGCTCAGTTATTGTGACACATGCTTTAAGAAATTCCTTGATTTCTGTCGTAACGGTAGCTGGCTTACAATTTGGTTTTCTATTAGGAGGATCGGTAGTCGTGGAAACTGTGTTTAGTTTCCCTGGAATGGGGCGACTTCTTATCGATTCGATCGCCTTTCGAGATTATCCCGTTATTCAGTCAGCATTGCTGTTATTTGCATTTGAATTTATTTTAGTGAATTTAGTGGTCGATGTGCTGTATACAGTGTTAAATCCAAAAATTCAATTAGATTCTTAAAGGAGGGAACAAAATGACTTCACCAACTACTGTGCAAAATAGCCAAGTGCAACATACACAAAGAAAATACTCTCCTTTTAAAGAATTTTGGAAGTCTTTTAAAAAACAAAAGGCTGCATTGTTAGCAAGTATCTTTATAGGATTGTTGATTGTAGTTGCCTTTATTGGTCCTTATATCGCGCCGTATGATCCATTTGAACCGAATTATGATGCTTTATTAGAGGGACCAAGTGCAAGTCATTTGGCAGGAACGGACGAGTATGGTCGAGATATTTTTAGCCGTTTAATCGTCGGAGCAAAAATATCTTTGATGGTCAGTTTTAGTGCCGTATTTTTAGGCTTAATACTAGGAACGATTTTAGGTTTAATTAGCGGTTACTTTGGTGGGTGGATTGACAAAATCATCATGCGGAGCTGTGATGTCTTATTCTCCTTCCCTGATTTATTGTTAGCTATTGCGATTGTAGCCTTATTAGGGCCTGGCATTAATAATGTCATTATTGCTGTGATGATCTTTAGTGTACCTTCTTTTGCCCGTTTAGTAAGAGGCGCAACATTGAATGCAAAAGAGAATGTCTACGTAGAGGCGGCACAATCAATGGGGGCCTCGCATGTTAGAGTGCTGTGGAAACATATTTTCCCCGAAACGATGAGTGAATTAATTATTTTTGTCACAATGCGTATAGGCACAGCCATTTTAGCAGCTTCTGGTCTAAGTTTTTTAGGCTTAGGTGCCAGCCCTGAAATGCCTGAATGGGGGGTAATGCTAAGTAGCGGACGTGACTATTTAGGAACATCTTCGCACGTAGTCATCATGCCGGGCATAGCGATATTTTTAACCGTACTAGCATTTAACTTAATCGGTGATGGATTACGAGATGTATTAGATCCAAAAATAAAAAATAATTAAGGAGAATGCCTATGTCAGAACATGTATTGCGAGTAACTGACTTAGAAACGTCCTTTACGCGAGATAAAAAGGAAATCAAGATTTTAAGGGGTGTCAATTTTGCCATCCGTAAAGGAGAAATCTTAGGATTAGTAGGAGAATCGGGTAGTGGGAAAAGCTTAACATCGTTATCCATTATGCAATTATTCCATGGTACAACAGGCAAAATCGTCAATGGCTCTATCCATTTTAATGGGGAAGATTTGACGAAAATGTCTGAATCGGCTATTCGGAAGATTCGTGGTAAGCAAATGGCGATGATTTTCCAAGAGCCAATGACTTCATTAAATCCGGTCTTAAAGATTGGCAAGCAGTTAATGGAAGCAATTGAGATGCATTTGAAGCTGCCGAAGAATGAAAGCAGGCATCATGCCATCCAAATGTTAAAAAATGTAGGTATCGGAAGAGCCGAGGAAATCATTTATGAATATCCACATCAACTCTCAGGAGGAATGCGCCAGCGTGTCATGATTGCCATGGCGATGGCCTGCCATCCTAATTTACTTATTGCCGACGAACCAACGACTGCACTTGATGTCACAATACAAGCGCAAATTTTAGAATTAATGAAAAAGCTAAAAGAAGAAAATGAGACAGCTATTTTATTAATTACACATGATTTAGGTGTTGTTGCTGAAATGTGCGATAGGGTCGTTGTCATGTATGCCGGGCAAGTTGTAGAGGAAGCTGATGTCTTTGAATTATTTGCTAGCCCAAAGCACCCTTATACACAAGGTTTAATTGCATCTGTTCCGAAAATTGGTGATAACAAAGAAATATTGGATTCAATCAATGGGCAAGTACCATCACCGCAAAATATGCCAAATGGCTGTAAATTTGCTCCAAGATGTAATCAAGCGATGTCTGTATGCCATGAGGAGAGTCCGCCGACGGTGAACATTTCGACTACACGGCAATGTAGCTGCTGGCTATATGCGACAAAGGATGTGAAAGTAAATGCCTAACAGTATTTTAAAAGTGGAGAATTTAAAGAAAAGCTTTCAAATAGCAGGTGGGTTATTTCAACAAAAGCAATATGTAAATGCAGTCATAGATGTTTCCTTTGAAATAGAAGAAGGTACGACGTTTAGTTTAGTTGGGGAAAGTGGCTGTGGAAAATCTACGACAGGCAGATTAATTACTCGATTAATAGCGCCGACAAATGGAAGTATTGTGGTGGATGGACAAGAAGTAGCTACTGCAAAGCCTTCCGAATTAAAGCATTTAAGGCAAACAGTTCAAATGATTTTTCAAGATCCATATGCTTCTTTGAATCCAAGAATGAAAGTAAAGGAGCTTGTTGGTGAGCCTTTAGAAATTCATACAAAACTGTCAAAAGCCGAGCGTGAAAAACTCGTTCTTGAAATGCTGGAAGTCGTTGGATTAAATGCCGAACATGCCGATCGCTATGCCCATGAGTTCAGTGGTGGACAAAGACAGCGTTTAGGTATTGCACGCGCATTAATCACAAAACCGAAATTAATTATTGCCGATGAGCCTGTGTCTGCGTTGGATGTATCTATTCAATCACAAATTTTGAATCTATTAAAGCAATTGCAGCAAGATTATAAAATATCTTATCTTTTTATTTCTCACGATTTAAGTGTTGTCGAACATATTAGCCATTATATAGGTGTTATGTATTTAGGGTCCATTGTAGAAATCGGACGTAAAGAAACAATATTTAATAATCCTAAGCATCCTTATACGCAAGCGCTCATTGCTTCCGTACCAATAGCAGACCCTACATTACGAAAAAAGAAAATTGTTTTAACTGGTGATATTCCGAATCCTAAAAATCCGCCGAGTGGTTGTACCTTCCACACAAGGTGTCCCTTGGCATCAGATATATGTAAGCAAGCTATTCCGGAAATGAAAAAAATTAACGAAGAGCAAAGTGTTGCATGTCACTTTGTCCACTAATAGAGAGGGTGTTCAGAAATGAAAGTCGGATTAAGCACATACAGTATGGTCAAAAAAATGAGAAAGGGAGAAATGAATGTTCTAGATGTTTTGCAATGGGTAGCAGACAACGGAGGACAGCATGTTGAATTAGTACCCTATGAATTTACGGTTGTAGATAACTATGAACTTGCTACACAAATTAAAGAAAAAGCAGCAGCGCTAGGATTAGAGCTATCGGGCTATTCATTACCAGCGAACTTTATTCACGATACAGAAGAAGCTTTTCTAGAAGAAGTGGAACGTTTAAAAAAGCATGTTGATGTCGTGCATCATATGGGCATTAACATTATGCGCCATGACGTTACACTCTTTACGTTACCGAAGGAGCAGACAACCATTCATTATTATAATGAACACTTTGAAGAAATGGTTAGAGGTTGTCAGTTGATTGCCGATTACGCCAAACAATTTAATATTACGACAACAATTGAGAATCATGGCTTTAATGTTCAAACAAGTGATCGTGTGCAACAATTAATTCATGCGGTAAACAGAGAGAACTTTAAAACAACTTTAGATATCGGAAATTTTTTATGCATTGATGAACAACCTTTAATTGGTGTGATGAAAAACCTTCCTTATGCGGCTACAGTACATTTTAAAGATTTTTATATTCGTCCTTATTATGAAAATCCAGGTGATGGTGAATGGTTCCGTACAGTGCATAACAATTACATTAGAGGGGCGATTGTCGGTCATGGCGATCTGAATATTCGAGAAATTATTAAGCTCGTAAAAGGCAGTGGCTACGATGGCTATATTGTGGTGGAGTTTGAAGGTATGGAAGATTGTCAAGTTGGTTCAAAAATAGGGATGGATAATGTACGTCGTTTATGGGACGAATGCAAGCTCTAAAGGGGGAAAGAACATGAATAAATTAAAAGTTTGTGTAATCGGTACAGGGTCTATTTCCGATTATCATTTAGGTTCCTATATGAAAAATCCAGCGGTCGAGTTATATGGCGTGTATGATGCCTCCATTGAACGCGGAAAAGCAAAGGCATCTCAATTTGGAGCAACACATGTTTTTTCATCAAAAGAAGAGCTATTTGCAGACAAAAATATAGATGCTGTCAGTATTTGTACATGGAATAATACACATGCCGAATTGGCTATTCTTGCATTGGAAAATGACTTGCATGTGCTGATTGAAAAGCCTTTATCGATGACTTATGCAGAAGCTTTAAACATTCAAAAGGTTGCCCAAAAGCATCAGAAAATATTTCAAGTGGGCTATGTAAGACGGTTTGCAACAAATACGAAAGTTCTGAAAAGCTTCATCGATGATAATAAACTAGGCGATATTTATTATGCGAAAGCGTCCTGTCTAAGAAGATTAGGAAATCCAGGAGGCTGGTTTGCAGAAATCGATAAGTCTGGTGGTGGGCCTTTAATTGATCTAGGAGTACATGTCATTGATATCTGCTGGTATTTGATGGGGAAACCAAAAGTAAAACGGATAACAGGTCATACTTACAATCAATTAGGAAATAGAAGCCATGTTGAAAATTTATCTTTTTATAAGGCTGCTGACTATGATGCGACAAAAAATACAGTAGAAGACTTAGCAAATGCTCTTATTACATTTGACAATGGGGCGTCGCTAATGGTGGACGTTTCTTATACACTACATGCCATGAAAGATGAAATCAGTATTAAACTATATGGCACGAACGGTGGAGCAGAGCTAGAGCCGGAATTAAAAATTGTCAGTGAAGAACATAATACGATTTTAAATATTCACCCTCAAATTAACGATTTAACTTTTGATTTTGCAAAAGCCTTTCAAAATGAAATCAATGCGTTTGTTGATTGTTGTCTTCATCAATATGATTCCGTTGCACCGGTAGAGGATGGGGTAGAAATTATGAAAATCTTAGAAGGTATTTATATTTCTGCAACTGAAGGAAAGGAAGTGGTTTATTAAGATGGTGAAATTGGACAATAAAATTGGTGTCATCGTAGACAGCTTTCAAATGCCTATTCGTGAAGGGTTAGTAAAGGCCAAAGAAGTCGGGGCACAAGGTGTTCAAATGTATGCAGTTTCAGGTGAGTTGGACCCAGATAATTTAAATGCTGCACAAAGAGCAGAATTGAAGGAATACATTTTAGCTTTAGGTTTAGAAATCTCTGCATTATGTGGAGATTTAGGCGGGCATGGCTTTCAAGATAAAGCAGAAAATGCTTGGAAAATAAAAAAATCGAAAGCTATTATGCAATTAGCCAAGGATTTAGGAACATCCATCGTGACAACCCATATTGGAATTATTCCGGAAGATGAAAATGATCCAATTTATCAAACGATGCTGGAAGCCTGTGAAGAATTAGGTCAATATGCTACATCATTAGATGCTTATTTTGCGATTGAAACAGGGCCAGAAACGAGTAGAACGTTAAAAGGATTTTTAGATAAACTATCAACAAATGGTGTATCGGTTAATTTTGATCCTGCCAATATGGTGATGGTAACGAAGGATGATCCTGTAGCAGGCGTTAAGCTTTTAAAGAATTATATCGTACATACACATGTGAAGGATGGTATTCAACTGCAGCCTACGAACCCAAAAGATGTGTATGGGTACTTAGGATACGATTCGGGAACATCTCATGATAAAATAGGAGAAATGGTGGAAAATGGAGAGTTTTTCAGAGAACTTCCATTAGGTCAAGGGGATGTCAATTTCGAGCTTTATTTTTCAGCTTTACATGAAATCGGATACAATGGCTATTTAACTATTGAACGTGAAGTGAGATCAAATCCCGAAAAAGACATCGAAGAAGCTGTACAATTCATAGAAAAGTTTAAATAGGGGTTGATTCAACTTTGAAAAAACAGGATCAAGTACAGATGCGAAAGCAGAATAAATATATTGTGCTTGACGCCATAAGACAGATGGCGCCTATTTCAAGAATTCAATTATCGAAATATACAAAAATGAGCCCTACGACGATTACACGTATCGTGCAGGAACTAGAAGCGGAAGGCTTTGTTCTGGAAGGGATAGCGGAAGAAACAGCCATCGGTAGACGTCCTACATTGATTCATATGCGCGAAGATGCTTTATATACAATTGGCATAGAACTGGATTGTTTTGCTATCCGGATAGGTATATTAGATTTTTTAGGAAAACTGATTGCCTTTCAGGAAGTCAAATGTAGCATCAGGCATCGATATGATGAAGCGCTACATCTATTGAAACAGTCTATCGATAATATGATGACAGAATATCACATTGCACAGGAAAAATTATTAGGCATAGGGATAGGCATTCCAGGTGTCATCAATAACGAAGAAGGCATAATTGTTTCCTCAGAGCAATTAAAGTGGGAAAACTGCCACATAAGAGAAGATTTAAATGGTGTTTTTGGCTGTGAAGTCATCGTAGATAATGAATTAAAAATGCAAATCTATGCAGAAATTGGTGATATTTATACGCCACAGTATTCAAATTGTATTTTAGTCGGTATTGGTACGGGCATAGGAGCATCTATTTTATTAAATGGAGAAGTCTATCGCGGTATTGAAAATAAAGCTGGGGAAATAAGTCATATTACGATTAATCCCTTTGGAGCCATGTGTCACTGCGGTAAAAGAGGATGCTTATCCATGTATGTTTCTGAAGTGTCATTGTTAAAACGGACACCTGAAAATCTTAATATTCAATCAATAGAAGAGCTTTTGCATTGTGTGAATCAAGGCGAACAATGGGCCATCGATATTCAACAAGATGTCGCTACTTTTCTAGCGATTGCTATCAATAATTTAGTTTGTTTATATGAACCGGAAGCCGTCATTGTGAGTGGAGAAATGATTGAGCACAATAGTACATTTCAACAACTACTTCGTGAAAAGTGTAAACAGTATATATGGAAAGAACTACAACCGTTCGATTTGCAATTTTCAAATCAATTAAAAGAAGGCGTTGTGAAAGGGGCGGCATTACAAGCACAAAAGCAGTTGCTATCTGTTTAAAGAAAGGTTGGTTGCTTCATGGCTTACTCACAATTTTTAAAGGAATATCGTGCAGGAATAATGGAAAATGTGCATTATGGACAAATGAGTGCTGTGAATTTATCGAAAGAAGAATTCATCTCTGTAGGCCAAGATTATGAACCTGTCTATTTTCGTTCTGCAGCAAAACCATTTCAAGCCATTCCCATTTTTATGACCGATTTTATAGAAAAGTACGGGATTACTGCAAATGAAAGTGCATTATTTCTAGCTTCTCAAAGAGGCGAAATTTATCATCAAGAGGCCTTATTGTCGTTACTGGGAAAACTACCTGTTAATGAAAATGACTTAATTTGTGCAGCGTCCTATCCGTTAAATGAGGAACCTAAAACACAGTATATTCAACAGGGCTTCGAAAAGAGGAAACTATTTCATAATTGTGCGGGCAAGCATTTAGGGTTATTAGCTGCCTGCCTAGCGAATGGCTATGATGTCGAGCACTATTGCCAGCCGGATCATCCATTGCAGCAGATGATTAAAAAATACATTGCTTATTTAAGTGAATATGATGTGGACAAAATTCGTACAGGAATGGATGGCTGTGGTGCGCCGGTCTTTGCGATTCCGCTAAAAAATATGGCTATCGCCTATTTAAAGCTAGCGCGACCAGAATTAATTGAAGATCAACAGATTCGTCAAGCAGTTATAAAGCTTACTAGCGTAATGAATCAAGAGAATCGTATTATTGCATCTGAAAACTTTATTTGTACGGCATTATTAAAGGACCCTAACATTGTGGCAAAGGGTGGGGCCCAAGGCGTATACTGTTTTGCTTTAAGGAAAGAAGGGCTAAGTTTTGCCTTGAAAATTATGAATGGCGCGGAAAGTCCGTGGCCGAATGTCATTGCGTCTATATTGGAACAAATTCAGTATACAAATCAAGAAACGATTGAACGTATTAAAGCATTGTCTCCTGCAGTAGTGCGTAATGATGCAGGGGTGGAAGTAGGAGAAATTGTACCGACCATTAAAATTGTATAGAGGTGAAGGCACTTGTATGTTTTAGCGATAGACGGTGGTGGAACAAAAACAATTGCAACAATCTCAACAGCACGTGGCGACATTATTGCGCTAGCAGAAACAGGTAAGAGTAACCCGACATCCATGAGCTTAACGCAATTTACCGAGACCATCACAGCGCTCATAAATGACTTGAAAAGACAACGACTTCACGAATTTCAATCCATTACAAAGTGCCATGCGGGACTTTCTGGTGTAACAGAAAATAATAATGAGGACATTACGCATGCATTATTAACCTCACTATTACCTAAAGACTGTCTACTTTCACTTTCGAATGATGGCTTGAACGCACTATATGCGGGAACATTCGGTCAGCCTGGCATTGTACAAATTGCAGGAACAGGTGCGATTACACTTAGTATTGATTCATCTGGAAGAATGGAGCGTACAGCAGGATGGGGTTATATTTTTGATGATGAGGGCAGTGGCTATGATATTGGCATTCGTACATTAAAAGCGGTATTTAAAGCATTTGATAAAAGAGGTCCAAAAACGCGCCTAACAGCAGCCGTATTAGACTATTTTCAATTACAAGCTGTTCCACAAATAGTTGAAGTGGTATATGGTGAAGGACATCCGCGTGATACAATAGCTCCTCTAAGTAAGATAGCTATCGCATGTGCTAAACGTGGTGATGAACAAGCCAATGCAATTATTGAGCAAGTTTGCCATGTTTTTTATCAAAGTATCGACGCTTGCTATACAAAAAATCCATTTGCAGATAAGCGAGTCAACGTCGTGCTAGCTGGAGGCGTCTTTACGGAGTTGGAACTATTTATTGAAAAATTAGCCGCTATTGATAAAAACAATCGCAATCACTATGACTTTATGGCTGCATATAGTTTACCGGTGGCTGGAGCTGCTTTAGCTGCATTAAAATTACCTCCTGATGAAGCAAAGCTATTTATCAATCAATATAATACAAGTATAAAGACATTTTTAACGAATTAATTCCCCTTTACCCTAGCAAGTAGAGAATGACCTGTACGAATCTCTACTTGCATTATGTTAGTCCCCTACTTTAAACATATAGCCCTTATATGATTGATGAACAATCATAGCAATTCCCATTAACATAAAATTGGATAGCAGTGAACTTCCGCCATAGCTTAAAAACGGTAACGTGACACCTGTTACCGGTAAAAGTCCAAGTGTCATACCGATATTCTGTGTAATTTGGAAGGCTAATAAACTGGAGATACCTGCCCCCATCAGGGTCATAAATGGATCCTTTGCTTCTACTGTAATGAGAACTATACGGTAAATAACAAAAAACAATAGTGAAATGACAAAAGCTCCTCCAATGAAACCAACTTCTTCCGCAATGGCAGAAAAAATAAAATCGGTATGCTTTTCGGGGACATAAACATTATTTTGCAGATAGCCTTTGCCGATGAATTCCCCGCTACCAATGGCCATAAAGCCTTGTCTCGTTTGAAAAGATGAATCCGTATATTCATAAGGTTGTAACCATCCGTAAATACGAGAAACTTGATGCCCTGACAGTCTACTTAATAGCGTTTCAGTAAAAAAATCATTGAATTTTACATAAAGAATAACAACTACACTGACAATGGAAGCAGGAATGGCTGTAAAGATGACGAGCAATTTTGTTTGAATGCCCGAAAAGAAAATCATCGGCAAAATCATTGCCAAATAGAGCATAACCATACCGGTATCGGGTTGCTTATAAACAGCGAGTGTCGGTGGGATAATGATGAGAGCAATCGTCAATAGCAGTCGCATATCTGAAAAAAAGGATGGGCGCTCATATTTAGCTTGGTGGGCAACAATCACTTTACTAACAACAATTAAAAAGGCAAATTTCAAAAACTCTGAAGGCTGAAATGATCCTAAAAGTGGCACTTGATACCATGATTTTGCTTCATTAATTGTGCGCGCAATGCTTTCAGGAGCAATAAATAAGCCAAATGTGAGAGCTACCATGAACCAATAAAATGGCCAGCCAATCTTTTTTAGTTGTTCAATATCAAGCGTAGCTACGCCGAACATGATAATAAAGCCAAGACTGTAATAAATAAATTGCTTTACAATAAACAAGCTAGAATACTGTGCAAACGCTACACTGCTAGAATGTACGAAAAGGCAGCTAATAATGCCTAGCAACAATAAGCTAATCGCTAAACTGCTATCGGCTTTTTTTAATAGCACCAGTTACACCTCCCTTTTTATAATTTGGTAAAACTAACTATTAATAGGTGACGATGGGAAAAGAGGGAGGTTCCTAGAAAGTTGCATTAAATTTTGCTCGATTTTAGCAAATTTTACAAAAATATAACACTAGCTTTATATCTCCATACTATGATTAATGGGAAGAGTTGGAGAAGGAGCCGAAGATGATGCATTTTTTTCGTTATATTAAGGTAAAAGATAAGCTGCTTGTACTGATGATTGTCTGTATACTATCAAATGTTTTGATAGGACTATTTAGTGTGGATTATTTACGGAAAATGTCGTGGCATGCTAGTGAGAGTTATGCAGAGGGGCTTGTGCCTATTGGTTGGCTAAATCAGATAGAAGAAGGGCAACGACAGTTGGATTTGTTAGTTGATTCAAGCGGCGATGATCAAGAGATGACAGCTATTCTAAAAAATATTGAACAACCTTTAGGTCAATTAGAAAAATTAGCAATCGATAAAAAGATTAATCATCAGGTAAAGAAATATAATGCATTATTGGCACAGCACAAAGATTTAGTAGAAACTTATCGGCAGCTAAATACGCAAAATCGTCAGCGTTTTTATGAGCAGTCCTATTTGCCTGTAAGCCAACAAAGTCATGCAATATTAGAAGAGACACAGAGCTACTTAGTTCAAAGAGCTGAAGAACAGCAGCAAGCTTACCAAAAAGATGTTCAATTCGGCTATTGGTTATTAGGAAGTGTGAGTACATTCGTTGTGTTATTAGTTATTTTCATCGGTTTTATAGCAACGAAGGCTGTCAATGTCCCAACTCGTCAACTAAAATCATTATTAAAACGAGCGGAGCAAGGAGATTTTACAGCAAACGCGAGCTACGTGGCGCATGATGAACTCGGAGAAGTTGTGCTGTCATATAATCAGATGGCAACTGAAGTGAAACAATTACTACATACGGTTACAAATAGTGCACAAGAGGTAGAAGGCATGACAGAAAAGTTACAACAAACGTCGGAGCAAACATCGACAACGACTGTTAAAATTGCCAAGGACGTCAAAAATATTGCGGAGTTAACTGTCACCTCTTCTGCAAAATTAGCATCTAACTCAGCCTCGTTAGAAGAAGTGCTCAATGGTGTACAAATTATTTTAGAAAAGGTGCAGCTTGTAGAGAGCTTTGCGCATGACACAGCGAGTGAGGCGGAAAGTGGTACTGACATTGTGCAAGCGAATTTAACGCAAATGCAAGCAATCAAGCGTGCAGTTGAAAAATCGAATACGGCAATTGCTAATTTAGTTGAGCGAGCTGCAACGATTGACCAGATGGTTGAAGTCATCGAAAAAATAACGGCACAAACCAATTTACTTGCGTTAAATGCGTCCATTGAAGCGGCTAGAGCAGGTGTGCATGGGCAAGGATTTGCAGTCGTTGCTAATGAGGTGCGGAAGCTAGCTGAGCAAACAGTGCATTCCACACAAACAATTACGTCTATTGTGCAAAATATCCATACTGATTCGCATTATGCTGTACAGATGATGGAAGGCGTTTTAAGTGCGACACAAAAAGGTGTTAATGTAACAACAGACACAGCAACAAGTTTCAATCGAATAGTAGAAAAAGTATCGACAATGCAACCTTATATTGTGGAGGTTTCGACGACGGTGCAAGAAATTGCAGAGCATACGAAGAAAGTAAACGAAGATGCCATGATGTTAACATCACTGTCTGATACAAATGCTGCCTCAACGAAGCATGTAGAAAAGTTAACAACAGATCAACTAAATGCACAGCAACAATTTCATAATTATATTAAAGATTTGCGAAAAGTTTCAAAAGTATTACAAATTGCAGTCAAACGGTTTTCGATTTAATGGAAAGAGCCTCTTTACCGTACAAGTGAAGAGGCTCTTTTATTTGTAAAAAAATAGATATTTGTATTTTTGGAAAACACAAATGTATTTTTTTATTTTTGTCACAGAACATTAATGCAACAAAACATAAACTAATTACAAGGGATTGTACTTTCTTTTTTCGGAAGTTACACATATTGTTGTTGTATTTTGAATATGAACACTTTATAATGAAATTCATCGGAAGTGTTATTAAATCAGTGTTTTAGTATAAAATATTGTACTTCTCAGGAGTACAATTGTTCATATGTGGAGGTTTGGGGAAATGGAAAAGATTATGGTTACAGGTGCTCTTGGTCAAATCGGCTCTGAGCTAGTAGAAAAACTTCGTAGTATTTATGGAGAGGACAATGTATTAGCTACGGATATACGAAAGCTTGAACATACAAAGGGGCCATTCGAAGTACTGGACGTGACGGATGGACAAAGAATGCATGATTTAGCAAAAGATTTTGGTGCGGATACAATGATGCATTTAGCGGCATTATTATCTGCAACAGCAGAAAGAAACCCGTTACTTGCTTGGAATTTAAATATGGGTGGTCTTATGAATGCGTTAGAAGTATCGCGTGAGCTGAAGTTACAGTTCTTCACGCCAAGTTCAATCGGTGCATTCGGTCCTTCAACGCCTAAAGATAATACACCACAAGATACACTACAGCGCCCAACAACGATGTATGGGGTGAACAAAGTAGCGGGTGAATTATTATGTGACTATTATTTCAATCGTTTTGGTGTCGATACACGTGGCGTTCGCTTTCCTGGCTTAATTTCTTATGTAACGCCTCCTGGTGGTGGTACAACAGACTATGCGGTTGAAATCTTTTATGAAGCGATTCAACAAGGGAAGTATACATCATATATTCAAGAAGGAACGTACATGGATATGATGTATATGCCAGATGCATTACAAGCTATTGTAGATTTAATGGAAGCAGATAGTAGCAAGTTAATTCACCGCAATGCATTTAATATTACAGCGATGAGTTTTGAGCCATCTCAAATTGCCGCTGAAATTACAAAGCATTTGCCGCATTTCCGTATGGATTATAAAGTAGATCCTGTACGCCAGGCGATTGCTGATAGTTGGCCAAATTCTATTAATGTCGATGCAGCTAAAAATGAGTGGGGCTTTAAAGCTGAATATGATTTAGCGAAAATGACCATTGATATGTTGGAAAAATTAAAAATTAAATTGCAAAAAAAGGCAATTTCATAATAAGGTACAAAGATAAGGACAGGTTAGCTGTTATGCAATAAAGAAATAGAAAAGCAAAGGTAGTGAAGGCGAGTACTTCGCGCGAAGAACAGCAACAGCATATGGATAAAGGTGTTAGATTGATTGCAGTCAATCTAACACTTTTTTTGTTTTTTATGAAGCACAATGGTTAAAGCGTAGAAAATATTAGTATGAAAAAGAAAATTTTTGGAATATATAGCAAAGAGATTAATTTTTTAATATAATCATATTCAGAATATTAATAGTATTCTGTTAAAAGTAATAATTAATATTCTACAAGTGTTTGGGGGAAATCACTAGAAAAAGGGGATGGATGTTGTATGATGCAAGCACCGTTAGTTTTAACAAACTTTTTTAAGCGAGCAGAAAGTTATTTTGCAAGAAAGACCATTGTGTCGCGTACAAGCCCACATAAAATTCACCGTTTAACGTATGGGGAATGGGCGAAGAGAACGCGTCGTTTAGCAGATGCGCTTACAAAGCTGGGGATGGTAAAAGGCAAGAAGATTGGTTCTTTCGCTTGGAATCAGCATCGCCACTTAGAGGCGTATTTTGCAGTACCGTGCGCTGGTGCTGTACTGCATATGGTCAATATTCGCTTATCTGAAGAACATTTAATTTATATTATTAACCATGCCGAAGATGAGATGTTAATGATCGATGTAGATCTTGTCCCTATTATTGAAAATATTGCTTCCGAGTTAAAGACAGTGAAACATTATATTATTATGACAGATGAAGAGACATTGCCGGAGACGACATTACCAAATGCCTTATCTTATGAAGAATTATTAGCTGCTTCAGATGAAAACTTTGAATTTCCAGATGATTTGGAAGAGGAAGCACCTGCAGGTATGTGTTATACAAGTGCTACGACAGGGAATCCAAAAGGGGTGGTTTATTCACATCGTGGCTTAGTGTTACACAGTATGATGCTGAGCATGTCTGATTCCATGGGTATTGCGGAGCGAGATGTTGTGATGCCGATTGTGCCGATGTTTCATGCAAATGCTTGGGGTTTACCATTTGCCAGTGTCAATGTCGGTGCAACACAAGTACTGCCAGGGCCTCAATTTACTTCTGATTTAATTTTAGATTTAGTGGAGCAAGAACAGGTGACGTTGACGGCGGGAGTACCAACAATTTGGCTTGGGGCATTACAGGAACAGGAGAAACGTGAGCGAGATATAAGTTCGCTACGTGCGATATGTTGTGGTGGCTCAGCTTCACCGACAAGCTTAATTCGTACTTTTGAAGAAAAATACGGTATTCCTTATATCGTTGTTTATGGGATGACAGAGACGACACCAATCGTTGCCTTATCGAATTATATGTCGTGGATGGATGAATGGCCGATTGACAAACGAATTGAAGCGCGTGCGATGCAAGGTATGACGATGGCTGGCATTGAGTCTAGTATTATTAATGATAATGGCGAAGTACCGTGGGACGGTGAGACGATGGGGGAATTGCGTCTGCGTGGTCCATGGATTTCACATGAATATTATCGTGATGAGCGAACGAAAGATGCTTATCGAGATGGTTGGCTATTTACCGGAGATATTGCAGTGCGGACAGCAGATGGTTTTATTAAAATTACCGATCGTACAAAAGATTTAATTAAATCTGGTGGGGAGTGGATTTCTTCTGTTGATTTAGAAAATGCATTAATGACACATGATGCTATTTTTGAAGCGGCAGTTATCGCAATACCACATGCCAAATGGCAGGAGCGCCCGCTAGCTTGTGTTGTATTAAAGGAAGGAAAGTCTGCAACTGCTGAGGAATTACTAGCATATTTAGAAAGTCAATTTGCCAAATGGTGGGTGCCGGACGATATAGTCTTTTTAGATGAAATTCCAAAAACGTCTGTTGGCAAGTTTTTAAAAGCTAAACTACGCGAGAATGTGGCGGAAATTTACCCGAAATTAAATACACTTGTGTGATGTGATAAAAGGCATCGAGAATTGATTTTCTCGATGCCTTTAGTATGCAAAGTTGATTTCCACGTTAGGTGCTTAGAAACTCTACCGCGTTTGAGCTTTATTTATTCAACATATGGAAAACTTGTTCAACATCTTTATCGCCACGACCAGAAATATTAATAATAATGCTTTCGTCAGGCGAAAGTGTTGGTGCTAATTTTAATGCGTGTGCAACGGCATGAGAGCTCTCAAGTGCTGGGATAATTCCTTCAACCTTCGAAAGCACTTGGAATGCTTCGAGTACTTCTTCGTTGGATACTGTTACATATTCTGCACGACCAATCGTTTTTAAATAACTATGTTCAGGACCAGCGCCAGGGTAGTCAAGACCAGCAGCGATAGAATACGTTGGTAATGGATTGCCTTGTGCGTCTTGTAATAATAAGCATTTGAAACCGTGTAATTCGCCTGGCGTACCTTCGTTTAATGTTGCAGCTTTATCAGGTTCGATACCGATTAAACGAACTTCCTCATCAGCAATATATTCGGCAAAGGCCCCGATTGCATTACTGCCACCACCGACACAAGCTAGCACAGCAGTTGGAAGCACCCCTTCTTTTTCTAAAATTTGTGCCCGACTTTCACGGCTAATAACCGATTGAAAATGCTTCACCATTGAAGGGAATGGGTGTGGTCCTACAGCAGAGCCTAATAAATAGAAAGTGGATTCATAGTTTTCTACTAAATCTGCGAATGCTTCATCTACTGCATCTTTTAAACGACCTTGCCCTTTATCGACCGCAACAACTTTAGCACCAAGTAACTCCATGCGGAAAACGTTTAATGCTTGACGCTTTGTATCTTCAAGTCCCATATAAATTGTGCAGTCCATACCAAACATCGCGCAAGCAGTTGCTGTGGCTACACCATGTTGACCTGCGCCTGTTTCAGCAATAACGCGATTTGCGCCCATGCGTTTGGCAAGTAATATTTGACCTAATACATTATTGATTTTATGTGAGCCAGTATGATTAAGATCTTCACGTTTTAAATAAATTTTAGCTCCACCTAATTGCTGCTTTAAGTTTTCAGCAAAATACAGCGGTGATTGACGGCCGATATATTCACGGAAATAATAATCTAATTCATTTTTAAAATCTTCATCGTCTTTATATTTTTGGAAATTCTCATCTAAAATAGTTAATACATTTTGCAACTCTTCGGGAACGAAGCTCCCTCCAAATTCACCAAAATATCCTTTTTGCTCGACTGTTGTACTCATCTTCTCTCGACTCCTCTATTCTAATTTTCCATAAAAAAAAGCCACTTCAATCCCTCTATAAAAAGGACGAGTAACCGTGGTGCCACCTTTATTCGCAAAATTGCGCGCTCAAACTCCTATAACGGGGAGTGAGTCCGACCTTATTTTCGTAAGGCTGCTCCGAAGTCCATTCACAAGTACATACTACTGATTTTCACCATCCATCAGCTCTCTTAAAGTACAATGGCTTGCTACTATTCTTCTTCTACACATTTATTAATGCAAAATTTTAAATTACTTTCAGAATAGTGTCAAGAAAAAGAAAAAATAATTTTTAAAAAAAGACGAATCTAAAAAGACTCGTCTATTACATCATGTTTTTAAAGTTTAAACGTTTATTCAGCATATTCATAATTGGCGCACCTACTGCCATGACAACAAATTCACCTGCTGCGCATGTTAGCCAAGTCCATAAAAATGGCAACTCAAGTGCTAAGTTCAATTCGAAAGCAATGATAAACATCGTGAATGTAAATAAAAATGTGTTAATGATTAAACGTGCCCAAATATTTTTCACAAATTTACAAATAAGAATCAAAAGGCCAAGTGTAATCATCGTCTGCCCAACACCGAAAACTAAATCGTAAGGGCCGAGTGGTGAATTGAGATTAGCGATAAATACGCCAATAATAATCCCGACAGCAAAGCGGGGGTTAAAAGCGACTAAATGGTTTAACATTTCCGAAATGCGGAACTGCACTTCCGTAAAGCCGAATGGTGTGATGAGCATTGTAACAGCGATGTAGAGCGCGGCAATAATACCACTTGCTGCTAAAAACTTTACTTTCATATTCATTTCTCCTTAGTTTTTTTTCGTGGGATGGTTACGAACCACGTAAAGCAAATGCAATCATAGCAGTATTCATGCGGGTTTGTAAATAGCTATGTGTAAAATATGTGTAGCCTGAATTTTCGTAGTATTACAACTTTTATTTAGGGTCTAGAAAGTACGGGTAGACCGACAGAAAAAATGTCGGTTGATATGTCGGTATTGGATTCGATAAGCTTAATATGGAGTAGCTCTCACAATTATTTCAGATGACGTATCATCAACTTGCTGGAGGTGTAATAGTGAGGAAAATATCCCTTCTTTTTATTGCAGTATGGATTCTCTTAGTCGGTTGTAGTAATAAAGATATGAATATATATAAAGGCAGAGATTTAAAGATTGCTATAATTGGTGCAATTCCTGAAGTTAGAGAAGAAAATATAACTTTTGAAAAAATTACTTTGGAGGATTTACAACATAATACTGATAATCTTTCTAAAGAAGTAGATGCCATTATGATTATGAAAGAATTTTTACATAAAGCAGATGATGACCAATATGTAGCTGCTTATAGGTCGTTAACAATTCCTACATTTTTTATGCAATCCACTAAAGTACATGTACCATTTGTCAATGAAGGTGTTCGGTATGATGATATTATCGATGTTGACCCTGCTAATTTCGCAACAGGATTTCTCGATTTAGGAACAGATGAGAAAATTGCAGAACATACTTGGAGATATAAGCTGGAAAAGAAACAGAATAGTAAAGCTGTGTTCTCACAAATTTTTGCTACTATTGAATCTGTAAGTAATTAATTCAAATGGCGCAGTGAAGGCAAGACTCCTGCACACATTATAAGATGTAGGCAAGTATGTGCATAGGTTAAGAGTTGAAGCTTATAGTGTAGAGTTGAAAGCATCAGCCTTAGTAAACATCAATGATATAGTAAAAAAGCGTAAGATTGACCGAAGTCAATCTTACGCTTTTTCTCTTTTGTCCTAAACTTTTTTAGGTGCTTATAGACTTTTGGATTAGGAAACGCCTTTAAATTTCGAAAAATTGCCATACAATTTTTTATTATATTACAAAAGAATTATAACATCAGAAATGCAGTAGTTTAGCGGTTTAAAGCGGCGAATTGTACAAAAAGGTAAAATATTTTGTCATATTGAGAAGTCAGAACATTCATAATGTTGTTGACGGATATCAATAATAACGATAATATAGCGATACATTCACACTTTGCTTGAGTGAAGTGTAATAGATAATAGAGTGATAGTCGGGGGGATTATTTGTGAAGCGCAATATGAAAAAGCTTTCGTTCCTATTATTTGGGTTATTATTATTGCTTGCTGCTTGTGGTGGCGGTGGTTCAAGTTCATCGGACTCAAAGGGCGACGAAAAAAATAATGCAAGTGAGAGCGGTAGTGTAGATCAAAAAACATATAAAATTGGAATTTCTCAAATTGTTGAGCATCCATCTTTAAATGCTGCAACAGAAGGCTTTAAAAAAGCGATTGAGGACTCTGGATTAAAAGTGGAGTTTAATCCACAAATCGCACAAGGTGATAACAGTCTGAATACGACAATTGCCAATAACTTAGTAAGTGATGGCGTAGATTTGATTTTTGCTAACTCTACTCCTTCTGCACAAGCAGCAGCGGCTGCTACTAGTGATATTCCAATTATCTTTACTTCTGTCACTGATGCAATTGGTGCGCAGTTAATCGAGTCGATGGATAAACCAGGGAAAAATGTAACAGGAACAATTGATTTACATCCTGATACGATTTCTAAAACGGTAGCATTATTAAAAGATCTAGGCGCTAAAAACGTCGGTATGGTTTACAACGCGGGTGAGCAAAATTCAGTAGCGCAAGTAACAGAAGTGAAAAAAGTGATGGCTGAACAAGGTCTTGCAGTAAAAGAGGCATCAGCCGCAACTTCTGCGGATGTGAAACTAGCGGCTGAATCATTAATTGGTAAAGTGGATGCGTTTTATATTATTACGGATAATACAGTTGTTTCTGCATTAGAATCTGTTATTGGTGTAGCGAATGCCAATAAATTACCACTTATTGTTGGTGAGCTTGATTCTGTGGAACGTGGGGGCTTAGCTGCCTATGGCTTTGAGTACTACGATATCGGCTATGAGGCTGGACAAATGGCTGTCAAAATTTTAAAAGGTGAGGCAACAGCTGCTGAAACACCAGCTCAATATCCACAAAAATTAAAATTAGTCGTGAACAAAAAAGTGGCTGATAATTTAGGAATTGAAATTAAAGATTCCTGGGGCGCAGAGCTTTTAGAAAAATAATGGCTAAGTGACGTTATATTTTAAGATGAAGCGGGGGAGAATTATCCCCGCTTTCTCTTCATTTTAACTAACTTGAGTAGAAGTCTTTCACTTAAGTGGGGGCAGGCTCGGCGGATATTAAAATAGCTTTCGACCTGGACACAGGGATGCCGAGGCGAAATGATAAGAAAATTTAGGAGATGATTCAACGATGTTTACAGTAATATTTGGCTCAGTGGAGCAAGGAATCATCTATGCAATTATGGCACTTGGTGTGTACTTAACATTCCGTGTGTTAGATTTTCCGGATTTAACGGTTGATGGAAGCTTTGTAACAGGGGCGGCAACGGCAGCGACGATGATTTTGCTTGGTTACCACCCAATCTTAGCGACTTTAGTGGCAATTGTTGCTGGATTTATTGCAGGATGTATGACAGGAATTCTTCACACAAAAGGGAAAATCAATCCGCTTTTATCGGGGATTTTAATGATGATTGCCTTGTATTCTATTAACCTGCGCATTATGGGGTTAACTGCAGAAAATACGATAGGTCGTCCGAATATTCCATTGTTAAACTCTGAAACATTGTTTTCAAAGTTTCAAACATTTTGGAGTAATTTAGGTATCGATGATGCATTAAATAACGTATTAAAAAGCATCGGCATTCAGCAAGTACCGACAACATGGGGTACGTTGATTGTAGTTTTACTCATCACGATTTTAATTAAATTTATTGCGGACTGGTTCTTAAAAACTGAAGTCGGGCTAGCTATCCGAGCAACAGGAGATAACAAACGCATGATTCGTAGCTTCTCTGCGAATACAGATACGCTTATTATTCTTGGGCTAGGTCTTTCAAATGCACTTGTCGCATTTTCTGGAGCTTTAATCGCACAATATTCGAAGTTCTCGGATGTTAGTATGGGGATTGGTATGATTGTAATCGGTCTTGCTTCTGTCATTATAGGGGAAGCGATTTTTGGCACAAAAACAATTATGCGCACAACGTTGGCTGTTATCGCAGGAGCTATTATTTACCGTATTATTTTAGCGTTAGCTTTGCGCGTTGATTTCCTTGATTCAGGAGATATGAAATTAATTACGGCTATTATTGTTATTTTAGCCCTTGTTGTACCGCAGTTTGTCGAGAAAAGCAAAGAACGAAAGCGTAAAGCAAAGCGCGCAACAGAACGTACACAAGCAAAACCGGTAGAGCAGGGGGGAAAAGGCCTTGCTTAAATTAGATGGCATTAACAAAATTTTTAATGAAGGTACACCTGATGAAAAAATCGCACTTGCTGAAATTAACTTGCATTTAAAACCAGGGGACTTCGTAACAATTATCGGAAGTAATGGTGCCGGGAAATCAACGATGATGAATATGATTTCAGGCGCCTTAACACCTGACTTCGGTTCCGTTATAATCGATAGTAATAATGTGACGACTTTGCCGGAATATAAACGCTCACACTTCATTGGTCGAGTGTTCCAGGACCCGATGGCGGGAACAGCCCCGACTATGACGATTGAAGAAAATGTAGCACTTGCTTATTCAAGAAATAAAAGTAGGGGCTTACGAATTGGTGTCGATAAAAAACGCCGCCAATTTTTTAAGGAATCATTAGAAATGCTTGGCTTAAACTTGGAAAATCGTCTCTCTGCAAAAGTAGGTCTCCTTTCTGGCGGTGAGCGTCAGGCGTTATCTCTTTTAATGGCTACGTTTACGAAGCCGTCAATCTTATTGCTAGATGAGCATACAGCGGCACTTGACCCTTCACGTGCGGAGTTGATTACACGCATTACTAAGCATTTAGTTGAAAAGGATAACCTTACAACATTGATGGTAACGCACAATATGCAACAAGCATTAGATTTAGGTAATCGTCTTATTATGATGGACAAAGGCCAAATCATCTTGGAAGTCGGCGAAGATCGTAAACACGAACTGACAATTCCTGATTTAATGGCTGAATTCGAGCGCATCCGCGGCGAGAAAATGAACTCTGACCGTGCGCTGCTAGGATAAAAATGAAACGCCCATACATTGATATGGGCGTTTTTATTGTCTTTAAGAAGATAAATCGATGCGATTCATAATTTTCAGAATTGTTTGGGTGCCTGGCACTACTGTGCGTTCTGAGGAGGAGTCGCTGTCTTCAGCTTAATGCCAGAGCACTGATTTAATAATCATTGGAACTGGAAGGGCTTGAATTAATAAAAAAACCAATGCCGCCATGTTCCAAACTTTAAGTGTTTTTTGCTATATTTAATGTATTTTAAATGTATTATGAAAGTTATGAAATATATTCAATAAGGAATGATTTAATGAAAACAATTTATTTTATTCTCTTGGCTGCAGTTGCTATGGTGCTTGTCTTTGTTTTAAACAATAAAGAAGATAAACAGAATCAAGCTATTTACGTTGCGACAAATGGAAATGATCATAATGTTGGTACAAAATCAAAGCCATTTCGCACTCTGAAAAAAGCGGCGGTAGAAGCTAATGCTGGTACTACGGTACTCATACGAAAGGGAAATTATCATGAAAAACTTGTCGTAAAACATAGTGGCACCAATTCAAAACCAATTACCTTTAAAGCTTATAACAAGGAGAAGGTGGTTCTTAGTGGAAAGGACCTGAAGGATGTTGAAGGGGATACAGCTTTAGTGTCGATAAATAATAAAAATTACGTGACCATTAGTGGACTAACTATCCAAGGTTTAACTACTGATTTAGCAGACGAAACAGTAATGGGGATTTATGTGAAAGGGTCTAGCAGCCATATTACATTAGAAAATAATAATGTGAATCACATTGAAACCCATGCAGATGATGGGAATGCCCATGGAATTGCTATATACGGAACTGGCACAATGAAAGATATAAATATTTCAAATAATACGTTGGAAGACCTGAAACTTGGGGCAAGTGAATCTCTTGTTCTAAATGGAAATATTGATGGGTTTAAAATAGAGAATAATATAGTGCGCCGCAGTGATAATATTGGGATTGATCTAATTGGTTATGAAGGTACTTCCAAAGATAAGACAGTGGACTTTGTGCGGAATGGCATTGTGAAAAATAATATAGTTTATGAAATATCTTCTTATGGCAATCCAGCTTATGGAGAGGATTATGCTGCAGGCGGAATTTATGTAGATGGTGGAAAGAATATAATCATTGAAAAGAATACCGTTTATGCAAGTGATATTGGAATTGAAGCAACCTCTGAACATGCTAAAAAATATGCTGATAACATTACGATAATAAACAATATTATTTACGAAAACTTTTTCACTGGGATATCGATTGGAGGATATGATGAAGATCGGGGAGGTACGACCAATTCTACTATTTCTCAAAATATTCTTTATCGAAATGACACGAAGGGGCTAGATGGGGGACAGCTATTATTACAATATGATACAAAAAACAATGTGGTAGAAAAAAATATATTAACTGCTGGACCATCACGGATTTTTATATCAAACTATTTTAAAACTAATCAAAAAAATAAACTACAAAAGAATGTATTCCATAAAGAAAAAGGAGAATTGGGTATTTGGATATGGAAAGAGGAAGAATATACTTCTTTTCATAAATTCCAAAAAGCATCAAACAGTGATGAGAAATCTAGTTATATAGATCCGAAATATCAAAATGAAAACAACTATGATTTTAGGCTGAAAAAGGATTCGCCTGCAAAAAAAGTTGTATTTTAATGTAGACCTTTTCTTATATGTCGCTAACATGGAAGATTTATGAAGGAGAGTCTTCGTGGTTTTATACTGGTAAATTAAACCAATCTTACTAGCAAAATTCAGAATTGTTTGGGTGCCTGGCACTTAAAAAATAGCGTACTAGATGTATTTCTAGTACGCTATTTTTCTTAGTACAGCCCAGAAAGAGCTTATACAAGTAATCCAAATAATTGAATATCGTTATTAACTTCTTTGTAGTTAAAGCCAAATTCTTTCATCCGTTTTAGTAAGCCTTCGTAATCATCCCGATTACCAAGCTCAATGCCAACTAAGGCAGGTCCACTTTCCTTATTGTTCTTCTTCGTATATTCAAAAGTAGTAATATCATCATTTGGCCCTACAACGCTCGTTAGAAATTGGCGAAGAGCACCTGCGCGTTGAGGGAAACTTACGATGAAGTAGTACAGTAAGCCTTCGTGAATTAAAGATTTTTCTTTAATTTCTTGCATACGACCGATGTCATTATTACCACCGCTAATAATTACCACGACAGATTTACCTTTAATTTCTTCTTTATAGCTATCGAGAGCGGCGACTGCTAATGCACCAGCAGGCTCTGCTATAATCGCATGCTTATTGTACAAATCTAATATTGTTGTACAAACTTTTCCTTCAGGAACGAGAACGATATCATCTAAGTAACGGCGACAAACATCATAAGTGTGGTGACCGACGCATTTTACAGCAGCGCCATCAACAAATTTGTCAATCCAATCAAGTGCCACTGCACCGCCCTCTGCAAAAGCAGCCTTCATACTGCCTGCACCAGCAGGTTCGACACCGATAATTTTACTGTTGGGGGATAGGTTTTTCACATAAGCTGAAACACCGGACATTAAGCCGCCACCGCCGATACTACCGAATACATAGTCAATAGGTTCTTCCATGTCATTCATTATTTCAACAGCGACCGTTCCTTGTCCAGCGATGACGTCAAAGTCGTCAAAAGGATGGATAAAGATTTTTTCTTGTTCTTCGCAGTAGGCCATTGCACTTTCAGCAGCATCATCAAACGTATCTCCTGCTAGAACAATGTCAGCATAATCACGACCAAACATACGCACTTGGTCAATTTTTTGTTTTGGGGTAGTTTGAGGCATGAAAATGCTTGCTTGAATTTTCAATTGTGCACAGGCGTAAGCAACACCTTGGGCATGATTCCCAGCACTTGCACAGACGACTCCAGCAATACGAGCCTCTTCCTCAATTTTTTTTATTTTATAATATGCACCGCGAAGCTTAAACGAGCGAACATGCTGCAAATCTTCACGTTTGAAATAAATATGAGCTCCATATTTCTCCGATAAATAATCGTTTTTCTGTAGTGGCGTATGCACAACTACATCTTTTAAAAAATGGTGTGCAATTAAGATATTTTCTACTTGCACTGTTTTAGTGTCAGTAACTTCCATAGTATTCATCCTCCGTTTTACGTATAAAACATTCATCTATGATAGCATATTTTTTTCGATTTTTGTTATAAATTTTTAGTAAATTCTAAATTTTCGGTGTCTATTTTTTATAAAGTTTTTATGGAGGTAGTGTAATTTGCCGATTTCGAGAAAAAACACTCCTTGTTCCAGCTTTATAAGCTTGGATTATGACAACTTTTTTGTAGGTGATAGTGAAGTGAACGCTTCATAACGCTGCTTGGCAAGCATATATTAGATTAGTTTAGGACAAGTAGGAGGCTAATCAAATGGACATTATTCATGGGATACTATCTACATATATGCAATTTTTCGATTGGGACATGTGGAAAAAAGTATTAGCAGATCCGGTATCTTGGGGACTAATATCATCACTCATTGTGATTGAAGGATTACTGTCAGCAGATAATGCGCTCGTGCTAGCGGTACTTGTTAAACATTTACCGGATAAGCAACGCAAACGGGCATTAATGTACGGTATGCTTGGTGCTTATTTCTTCCGTTTTTTATTTATTGGAATAGGCGTGTATTTAGTAGAATTCTGGTTTATTAAAGTGTTGGGGGCTTTATATTTAGGGTGGATTAGTATCGCGCATTTTTTACAGTTAGGACAAGAGGACAGTGTCAAAGAAGTAAAAAAGTCTGGATTAATGGTCCGACTGTTTGGGGTGTTTTGGGCAACTGTTATTTCTGTAGAATTGATGGATATCGCCTTTTCGATTGATTCTATATTCGCCGCCTTTGCGATATCGGATCAAGTTTGGGTACTGTTAATAGGTGGGATGATAGGTATATTAATGATGCGAACAATAGCAGGTATATTTTTAGTCATCATCGAAAAAATACCAGAGCTGGAGGCAACAGCTTTTATCATTATTGGCGTAATTGCGTTAAAGATGTTAGCGACCGTCTTTGGCATTTACGTACCACATTATTTGTTTTTTGTTATTTTAGTAGTGGCCTTTGTTTTTACAATGATCGTCCATGTCATTAATAAGTTGAAAGTAGCTAAATAACAGGCGGTAGAAAGATTTATACAATTTTCGCTAGCATTCCTGTGAAGTAGGGGGAATGCGGATAGAAGTCGCTGATTCGCTCGTAGGCTCTCGAAAAGCGAACGCTGTAGCGGAAAACGGCACAGAAAAAAGTGTTAGATTGATGGCAGTCAATCTAACACTTTTTGTATTATTTTACATAATGGTCAGGGTTGATGATATAGAACTTTTCAACATTAAGCCAGCTTTCGCTCATCGGCTCACCGTCGTCGATGCGTTTTTCTGTTTCTTGCATCATCCAACCAGTTTGAGAAGCGTGGGCTTGTAAGGCCTTTACTTTATCCATCTTCATATCACGGATATCGATTTGGATTTGTGGCTCACCATTTTTTTCGAGTGTATCATTAGCGAAGGCACAGCCGTAAATTTCAGGGCGCGCTGCTTTCGGCATGCGGCGAACAGCTTCCACGACAGCGCGTGCTGTTGCTTCATGGTCAGGATGCACCGCAAAACCAGGAAGGAACGTAAATATTAGTGATGGCTTTAATTCTTCGATTAAACCTTCCACGAGCTTGACCATTTTTTCGTCGTCTTCAAACTCAACAGTTTTATCACGGAAGCCTAACATACGTAAATCTTGAATGCCCATTGCTTCAGCTGCTGCAACTAGTTCTTTGCGGCGGATTTCTGGCAACGATTCACGTGTAGCAAAAGGTGGATTTCCTAAATTACGACCCATTTCACCCAATGTTAAACAGGCATATGTAACAGGTGTATTCATCTTTTTAGTATAATAAGCAATCGTTCCGGCAACTGAAAAAGCCTCATCATCTGGGTGAGGGTAAACAATTAAAATATGACGTTGTGGTTGTAAATTCAAATAGTTGTCCCCCTTAATAAGTAAATGGCGTTTCGCTAATTTCAAGTGCTATCGCCAATTTACCTGAATAGTCTAGTCCAGCCATTAACAAACGGCCTAAATCATCTAATTCATAATGTGTAATGCCTTGAGCATAAACCCAACCATGTGTCATTTTTAGACCGACACGATGTGGAGAGTCATCCACTACTTTCGCCAGTTCGTAATTAATTTTTGCATTACGAATAAAAGCACCGGCATTAAAAAATTTCTCATCATAGTGTGCTGCGTAAGAACCGTTTGTCGTCTCAAGATGGATATAAACGTCTTTGTTGGCGAAAGAATTCAATAATTCTTGCAACGTCTCTACTTGTACTTCTTGCATCTTAACACTCCTCTCGATTATTTCTTTCTTAAGTATAGTCAAAAAAGGTCACAAAGGGAAATTGAATGCCCTTTTTATGACAAATTTATGTGGCGTCCGTTTTTGGGAGGTTAAACATGAGAGAAAAAGTGAAATGGCAAATGACTAGAATTTCCTTGCATTTTTTTAAGCAAAATTCTTGAAAAAGTTATTGTAATGTATCAATATATAAAATGTGAAAGCAAATTTGTACAAAAAGTGACGTTTTTTTTGTATGCGGTTTCACATAACGAAAAGATGTTGCAAATTTGACTTCTATCACGTAAAGTGACAGCTCGCCATGCAGAAGGTGATTTAAGCTAGACACAAACGATTTCTATCTTGGTACAATAGATGACGTCCTTCTGCATTTTTGGTTAATAGCTGTAGCGTGTGAAGAAGACATGAAAGCTCATTATCATAGGATAGCAAAAAAGCCACAAATCTCTTTATGACGGAGAATTGTGGTTTTTTTGCATGTTGTCATTCACTTAAAGTTTCTTCATAGCTAGCACAATGAGTAGAAATAGGGTATGTATCGTTTAAAAGCGATTGAGCTTCCTTTCAATAGAATCTAAGCGATTATTAACATTTTGTAGTTGTTTGCACATTTGTTTAAATTGGTCGTTTTGATCTTGAGAATTGGAAGCAAGTAATTGCGCATCTTCCTCTTCTTCTTGTAACGCTAATATCGTAGCGAGGGTGGATAGTGAATACCCGAGAGTTAATATAATTGAAGAAATTACTTCCACTTTTGAAGAGGTTATTTCTCCAGACAACAAGCGTGATTCTTCAGTTGATTCCTCATTTTTTTGTTTTTTCATACGTCTCCCTCCCATATACAGCTAATATATGGCGTAAATCGAGACGCGGTATCTTGTCCTAGTTTTTTATGTGTTTGTAAATATTTTTAATTTTCTAAAAATTTTATTGCTATTTTTAAAAAAATATTGCATCATAATAGGAATAAAAAATAAGAAATTGGGGGAATTGCTGGCATGAAAGATTATAAGTTTTGCAAAGAATCAAGAGTTATGCGGACAAGTCGTGTATTTCCTAATGATGTAAACAATCATAATACTCTTTTTGGTGGTCGCCTTATGAGTGATATCGATCAGGTCGCATCCATTTCCGCTGCCAAGCATAGTCGTAGAGATTGTGTCACTGCTTCAACAGATTCAGTCGATTTCTTACACCCGATTCGACCGACGGACTCGGTCTATTTTGAGTCCTATGTGACATGGACTGGCACGTCCTCAATGGAGGTGTTTGTTAAAGTGATCTCCGAAAATTTAAAAACAGGGGAACGCAAAGTTGCTGCGACGGCCTTATTAACGTTTGTTGCTTTAGATGAACACAATCGACCTGCGGCAGTGCCGCGTGTTGTGCCTGAAACAATAGAGGAAACTAAGTTACATGAGACTGCATCTGAACGAGCGATGGCACGTTCGGTGCGTAAAAAAGAAAGTAAGGCATTAGCGAGTTTTATTTCGATGAATGATCCATGGGATTATCGGCTCGAACTGATGAGTAATTATATGTAAAAAGGCATTTAATTAGAAAAAGTTGACCTATACGCGAGTGGTATAGGTCAGCCTCTAATTAGATGCCTTGTTCTGTTTTATCGGTGATTGCCGTACTTTTAATTTTAAATTTCAGTGACAGTCACTGATGGTGCGCCAAAGCGAGATTTTGCCCCATGCATTACTGGTCCAACATAATCGTTTAATGCCCAACCATGCGCGATAGCAGCCGAAACAAATTCCTTTGCTTCAACGACAGCTTCTTTTACAGATAGACCATTTGCTAAATTCGCTGTAACCGATGCAGCAAATGTACAGCCAGCACCGTGGTTATAAGTAGATGCTACTTTTTCGGATTCTAATAAGTAGAAAGTTTCACCATCGAAAAATAGGTCTGTCGCTTTTTCTGTTGCTAAAGCTTTGCCACCTTTAATGACAACCGCTTTGGCACCTAGTTCATGAATTTTGCGAGCTGTTGTTTTCATCTCTTCGATGGACTTTGGTGTACCTGTGCCAGCTAATTGACCTGCTTCAAAAAGGTTAGGTGTTGTCACGGCAGCTAGTGGTAGCAGATGTTGAATCATAGCGTCAGTGTTGCCAGGATTTAAAACCTCATCATCACCTTTACATACCATAACTGGGTCAATAACTACATTGGAAGTACCGGATTTAGCGATGGCTTCACCAGCCATACGAATAATTTCTTCTGTAGAAAGCATACCTGTTTTTACTGCATCAATACCCGTTGATAATGCTGTATCGATTTGTTTTTGAAGAAGTTCTGTTGGTAGTGGTGTTACATTATGTGTCCAACCATTTGGATCCATCGTCACAACTACTGTTAATGCCACCATACCGTATGTGCCATGTTCTTGGAATGTTTTAAGGTCGGCTTGCATACCTGCGCCGCCAGATGTATCTGAACCTGCGATTGTTAAAGTCTTTTTAAGAGCCATGTGAAAGATCTCCTTCGTAATGAATAGTTTAATCTACCGTTTAGTATAGTCCTATTCTGATTCTGTAAAAATAGTCAGAAATTAATATTTTTATAAGGTCAGTATCATTTGAAACTTGAATAACACAGTAATTTTTTGTACCGTTGTAAGAAAAGAAAGGGGCTTGTCATTTCGATGAAAAAAGTATTCCCAAATGATTGGCAGACAATACTAGCAGATGAATTAGAAAAAACATACTATCAACAGTTACGTCAATTTTTGGCACATGAATTTGCAACACAGACCATTTATCCACCAAAAGAAGATGTGATGAATGCATTTTTTTGCACCGCTTATCGTGATGTAAAGGTTGTCATCTTAGGGCAAGATCCATATCATGGCCCGAATCAAGCTCATGGCTTAAGTTTTTCTGTTAAGCCAGATATTCCACATCCCCCAAGCTTACGCAATATGCTACAGGAATTACAGGATGATATCGGTTGTCCAATTCCACAGCATGGTACATTAACGAAATGGGCACAGCAGGGTGTCATGCTATTAAATACTGTACTGACAGTGAGAGCGGGACAGGCCCATTCCCATAAAGACCAGGGATGGGAACAGTTTACGGATGCAGTTATCGCTAAACTTGCAGCTCGGCCAAAACCGATTATCTTTGTGCTATGGGGTAAGCCTGCGCAGCGCAAAAAGCAAATAATTAATCAGTACCCAACCTCGCATGTTATTTTAGAAGCGCCGCACCCAAGTCCACTAAGTGCGTATAGAGGCTTTTTTGGAAGTAAACCGTATTCAAAAATCAATACGCAGTTACTAGAGTGGGGAGAGCAACCAATCGACTGGTGTTTAGGATAAGTGGCACAAATCGTTTGCTTTATACACTATAAAAATCATGGTACAGTTACTATAGAAGAAAGAGAGGCACAGCGATGCAGGTAAATTGTTTTAAATGTCAATATTTCAAAGTAACGTGGGACCCGCAAACACCTCGTGCATGTGTGGCATATGGCTTTAAAACAAAGCAAATACCATCAGTTGTTGTCAAACAATCGTCTGGCACGGACTGCCTAAAATTTGTGCCAAAAGCAGAAGGTGAGAGAGCGCAATGATTTCATATGAAGCTGTCATACAGCAAGTTGAAAAACAATTAGCTAGTGCAAAAAATGCAAACAATGAACAGCAAATACGTGAAGCACTAACAGCTATTCGTGCATTATGTGATGTCGTACTGGATTTACCGACAGCGACTTCACACGTTCAGGTAAATCATTTACCGCAAATGTTAAGTACAGAGCAAATGCCATCTACAATAAACACAACCAAAATACAACATAATGATGGCGCAAATGGTGATTCCATTTTTGATTTCTAAATTGAACATTCAACGTTCCTAAAGACTAGAAAGAGAGCATTTAGAAAAAGGTAGGGGTAATTGAACATGAAAAAATTTATTGTCACAGGTGCACTTCATGGTTTTTTAGCCGTGGCACTCGGTGCATTTGGTGCACATGCTTTAAAAGATATAGTCGATGATTACGGTCTTAGCATTTGGGAAACTGCTGTGCAATACCAAATGTTCCATGCAACAGGTTTGCTTATCATCGGTTTATTAATGAGTTCGAAATTGCTAGGTGAGGTTAAACAATTAAAGTTAGCCGGTATTTTCTTTAATCTAGGCATTGTGTTCTTTGCCGGAAGTTTATATGTGTTAGCAGTAAGTGGCATTAAAGTATTAGGGGCAATTACTCCAATCGGTGGCGTATTATTTTTAGCTGGTTGGGTGTTAATTATCGTAAGTGCCTTAAAACATGCAAAATAACCGTTTTTGAGATAAAGTTGTTCATGCATTTTTGGAAATGAAGGCGGTGATTTCTTTGTGCTTGCAGAAAACACCGCTGTAGTGGACAACAACAGCACAGCGAAAAAGTGTTAGATTGATTGCAGTCAATCTAACACTTTTTCTCGTTTGTCCTAACCTCATTTTTTAGTTATGGATTTTGATTGAAGTAATTCATTTCCTCATCGTATTCTGCAAAATCAAAGTAAATCATTGGGAATAAAAAGCGATGATTTGATTTTATTTCACGTAAAATAACGTGATCCCGACCAGCAGCTTCTACCACACCGCGTACTGTCTTTGTGTTTTTTCCTTGTTCAACGGCATGTTCGAAGGAGAAGTGGAAAGTACCAGGCTTTCCTCGATTCAAACGTAAGATGTTTTCAATATACGATTCCTCACGTCCAGGTGGCCGTCCACTTGGGAGCGTCACTGGAGGAGGCGTCATTTGTTGCTGAGTTGTCGGTGTCCAATAGTAAGGCATCATAAGTATCAACCTTCTTTCATTTAAATTTGAGGACAATCCTCTTCAGTAGGTGAGAAGAAGCAATGCGATTTGAAGCGTCCCGAATTCCACTGACCATACCATTGTGCAGGGCAGTCACCCTCAGGTCTGAAAAACCATAGCGAGCGAGTAGCCGGATGAAACCTTTCACCTTCAATAACCCTTTTTGCTAAGCGAATGTCTTGTTCACGTGCACGTTGATAAAAATAACTTTTTGTTGTTGCTTCAAACCCCCCTGGTCGTTGATAAACCATTTGCTCGAGAGTTCGAATATCACCAAAATCTAGACAATCTGCTCGTACACGATTGACGCCAACATTGCCGACCATCAGCATGCCCAATTCACCTTCGCCTTCAGCTTCCGAGCGCATAAGCCTTGCAAGCAAAGCTGTTTGTGCATCATTCGTCTTTATAACAGCGATTTTCAAACCTCCTCGCAACCAGTATATGCATGAAGGTATTGGAGACATGTTTAATTTCAGATAAGAAAGAAATTCACGTTTTAATTTAATGAAGCATATATTAGTAATAACGAGTAGTCCGTAGAAATATAGGAGTTTATAGATAGACTCCTTTTATATAGGGTAAAGAGAAAAAAGAAAAAAGTTAACTTGTTTTAGCAGAAGTTTGCACTTCTATAAAGAATCAAGTTTGAGGGGCCAGCGGATGTTACAGGTGATTTCGGTATGCTCAGGTAAAATCTGTCGCCAGGGCTCTTTAATAAGGGGGATGTAGATAGAAAATTGCATGTGTATTACTACATGTGAGGTGGAAGGTAATGGAGATTGGTGTTTGGGTTGGGATTTTATTGAGTGCTGTGCTAGCATTTTTGCTCGGGAATATCTATGGTCAACCTCTCCATTGGTATCTTTTTATTGTAATAATCGTAGTTGGCTTTTTCATTAATACGATTATTATTATTTTAAAAGTGAAAGATGAAAGTTCTTGAAGTAGAAAAGTACAATAGCAAAAGATAGGGTGTTTCTTGTTCGAATTCGAGCAGGCAGCACCCTATTAACTTTGGTAAGTGAATTCCAATTGTATTAAGGGGTGTTTTAATAGTTATTTGTGATATTTGATGAAAAAACTTATGATTTGCAAGTATATTGAAAATACATTGTGACATACTAAGATGAAATGATTATTGCTTTCATAAAGGAGTAGTACAATGCGTATTTTCAGTATGTTTGTTGCCATAATTGCCAGTGCATTCATGGCGGTTGGGATTGCTGAGTATTATGAGCAGCCTTATGATTGGTATTTAGTGTTTCTGATGATTCTATTTGCTTTTTTTATTCATGCCATTATTTTAATAGTAGAGTCGGAATATAGTGAGGAAAACGAAATATAAAAAAGCGAGCCCATTTCATATGGACTCGTTTTTTTTATTTAACAGACAGGAAATTCACTAATTTATCGTTATCAAGTAGGTTACCAACGAAGAATGCACCGAACTCACCATAACGAGCAGATACTTCATCGAAGCGCATTTCGTATACTAATTTTTTGAACTGTAATACATCGTCTGCGAATAATGTAACGCCCCATTCGTGATCATCGAAACCAACAGAGCCAGTAATAATTTGTTTTACTTTACCAGCATAGCCACGACCAATCATACCGTGAGAACGCATTAAAGACTTACGCTCATCCATTGATAGCATATACCAGTTATCATTACCTTGACGACGCTTGTCCATTGGGTAGAAGCATACATGCTTAGCACGAGGAAGTTCTGGATATAGTCGTGCACGAACATGTGGATTTTGGTAAGGATCTTCGTTAGATTCTCCAGCTAGGTAGTTTGAAAGCTCGACAACAGATACATAAGAGTATGTAGGAATTGTAAAATCAGCGATTGCTAATTTGTTAAACTCCGCTTCAAGCTCTTGTAATTCTTCCATTGTTTCGCGTAATGTCATAATCATAAAGTCGGCTTTTTGACCAACGATCGCGTAAAAAGCATGAGCCCCTGTTTTAGCAACATCTGCTTCATTTAACTTTTCTAAATACGCAATAAATTCTTCTACTGCTGCTTGACGTTCTTCAGCGGAAACAAGTTTCCAAGAAGCCCAGTCAATTGAGCGGAAATCATGTAAAGCGTACCAACCATCTAATGTAATTGCTGCTTCATTCATTATTCAAAGCACTCCTTTATAAGTGAAAATAATTCTTATTTCAGTTTATCATAGTTTGTACAAAATCCCTAAATTCATGAGTGAATTTCACGAATTTGACACCTTCAATGGATGCTGTATGCTAAAGAGAAGAGATGTAAATAGAGGAGCATTAAAATAAATGAACAGTAATTTACACCAGCCCATTTGGCGTTTTTATGATCAATCAATTAGCTTGAAAAACAGCACACCACTTGAATCATTTGCTACAGATGATACGTTATGTCATTTAGTAGGACAACTCGAATCATCACCGACAATACGAACTTGGGTCCATGATGCATCGGTTGTGCTCGGCATTCAAGATCATCGCTTACCTTATGTCCAGCAAGGTATGGAGTTGTTAGAGGAACGAGGTTATCATCCCATCGTTCGCAACTCTGGTGGTCTAGCAGTTGTACTGGATGAAGGCATTCTTAATATTTCTATTGTGTTATCTGAACAAACAAAGACTTTGGGCATTAATGATGGCTATGAAGTAATGGTAGCGCTTGTCAAAGCATTATTTCCGGAAGCTGCTGATAAAATTGAAGCCTATGAAATTGTAGGCTCATATTGCCCAGGGTCCTATGATTTAAGTATTGAAGGGAAGAAGTTTGCGGGTATTTCACAAAGACGCTTGCGACAAGGTGTCGCGGTGCAAATTTATTTATGTATTGAAGGAAGCGGTGCAGCACGTGCGGCGCTAATACGTGATTTTTACAGTGAAAGTTTACGAGGCGAGGAAACGAAATTTACGTATCCCCAAATTATACCGGAAGTTATGGCTTCATTAAGTGAATTACTAAACGTAACATTCACTGTAAAAGATGTTGTTATTCGGTTACAGCAAATTCTCATGACATTAGCGGGTGAAGTACGTTTAGAGCCTTTTCATGATGAAGAACTACAACTATATGCATTTTATTTACAACGAGTGTTCGAGCGAAATGCCAAAATGCTTGCATTAAAATAATCATAGCCTATCTTCTAGCAAAAAAAAAGGCGAGGTGCTAACTAAGCACATCGCCATTTTCTGATTGATAGTTTGGCCCGCTAACAACTAGATTGCCGTTTTTCTCCATTTTGAAAACAGGAGCAATACGTTCTTCCTCTTCATCTAGCGTTACGAGGCGTCTAGCACGGTTCATAATTTGCACAAATTGTTCGTAATCTTTGCGGATAGCTCGATTTTCTTCTTCAAGCTGTGCAATTGTTTTCTCTAGTTTTTTATTTTTCTCAGATGTTACGTGCACAAGCTGTCTCCATTTTGAAGACTCATTACCTATTTCACCAGAATGTTGTAAACGTAGTAAATATGCTATGACAATATCAAGAGATAGGGCAGATAGTGGAATTGACTTGCTATCTGTATCACTATTATTTATTGTAAACATATTTGAGGAACGGCGTCTTGCTGGTGCACCCAACACTCGCATTCTCTCTTTTCTTTCCTTTTTTGCTTCAGCTAGTTGCTCCTCATACGTTTTACGAACAACGGCATTCCAGCGGAAACCACATGCAGCAGCTGTACGATTTAACGCATCACCGGCTTCTTCAAAAGCATTTAATTGTGTACTACCTTCCGTAACGTGACGAATGACTGCCTCTGCTAGCAATTCGTCGTTTTCATCTAACCAAGCATCTTGTCTAACTTTACTCATATTAAATTCCTCCCACCTTTATTTGGAACTTCCTTATTTATGTCTAGCATGACCAATCTTTTAACCTTTTATTCATCCATGTGGAAGGAATTATGCTTGAATACAAGGGGAAAAGTACGATACAATACCGGATGTAGGTTTGTGCGTATACTGCATACTTAAATATGTGAAGGTTATGCGGACATTAAAAAATATGATTAAACAAAATACTAAATAGAAAGGGTTGTTGACAAAATGGCAAACGAATTTAAAGTTTGCGATGAATGTCAGGCCGTTAACTTAAAAACGTTAATTCCAAAATTAAAGGAAATCGATCCTGATGCAACCATCGAAATAGGGTGTCATTCTTACTGTGGCCCAGGTCGTAAAAAAACATTTACATTTGTAAATAGTCGCCCTGTTGCTGCATTAACAGAAGAAGAACTAATGGAAAAAGTTTTAGCGAAATTAAAAAATAAGTAATAAAAAACTATCTTCACATGGTTGAAGGTAGTTTTTGTTTTAGTGAGCGTAACCTAAATAGAGTAAAGAACTACGTTTGATTCGATTGATAGTCTTGATAATTACAGTGCAATCTCTATGCTAGTTCTATATTGTTTGCATATAATAGAAGAAAGATGAAATGGAGGTGCTGTACAAATGACACATTATGCAAAGGCAAAATTACAAGAGGAAAAAGTATTTAAAGATCCAGTCCATCGTTATGTACACGTAAGAGATCAAGTTATTTGGGATTTAGTAGGGACAAAAGAATTTCAACGTTTACGTAGAATTCGCCAGCTTGGCACAACGTTTTTAGTATTCCACGGAGCAGAGCATAGCCGATTTAGTCACTCACTTGGTGTATATGAAATTGTGCGTCGTATTGTCGATGATATTTTTGTAGGTCGCCCAGATTGGGACGAGGACGAGCGGCTACTAGTGCTTTGTGCAGCCCTATTACATGATTTAGGGCATGGCCCGTTTTCACATGCGTTTGAAAATGTATTTGAGTTAGATCATGAATATTATACGAGACAAATTTTACTTGGGGATACAGAAGTACATGCAGTGCTCAAAAAAGTAGCACCTGATTTTCCAGAGAAAGTATCGCAAGTAATTGAAAAAACATATCCGAATAAACAGGTCGTAAGCTTAATATCAAGTCAAATAGATGCCGATCGAATGGATTACTTACAGCGAGATGCTTATTTTACAGGTGTCAGCTACGGTCATTTTGATATGGAGCGCATTTTACGCGTCATGCGCCCACGTGAAAACCAAGTAGTCATTAAAGCTACGGGCATGCATGCGGTAGAAGATTATATTATGAGTCGCTATCAAATGTATTTACAAATCTATTTCCACCCTGTATCTCGTAGCGCAGAAGTTATTTTAAATAATATTTTAAAACGTGCGAAGCAATTAAGCAAAGCGGGCTACAAGTTTAAGCATGAGCCAACACACTTTTTAGCATTTTTCCAAGACTCCATTACATTAGAAGATTATCTTGCACTCGATGAAAGTATTCTTTTTACATATTTTCAATTATGGATGCAAGAAGAAGACGTGATATTACGTGATTTAAGTCGCCGTTTTGTGAATCGTAAGCTATTCCAGTACATCGATTTAGATCCAGGTGTAGAACTAGAGAAATATCAAAAGTTACAAGCGTTATTTACACAAGCAGGTATCGATCCAGAATACTACCTAGTCCATGATACAACGGCGGATCTTCCTTACGATTTTTATCGACCAGGTGAGGAAGAAGTACGTGTTCCTATCTTTTTAGAAATGAAAAACGGAGAATTACGTGAATTATCACGCGAATCTATTATCGTTGATTCCATTTCAGGTCGTATGAAACGGGATCATAAAGTATATTTCCCACTCGATATATTACAAGATACTAGTACACAAGAATCAGTGAAAAAACAAATTTTAAAATTATTACAAGTAAAATGAAAAAATACTAAGAAAATATATCTAAATCAGGGATATACAAACTCTTGATTATGTATATATAATATAAAAGCACTAAACTCACTTGATTATAGTGATAGTTTAGTGCTTTTTATTATGCGTAATTTCTTATGGAGTTGAAACATTCGCATTGTACCTAGGAAATCATAATGAAATAAATGGTAATGTTTAGAATTTGTTTAGAAAAGCTTCTTATAATGAAAGAAAACCTAAAAGGGGGTGAGGCCATTCTATTAACAGAGGCGTCACATCAGCTTAGGATACATATAACTGCTAATAAACACAATGAGTAGACAACATGATAATAGACACCGTGTCAGACGGTTTTATATGTATTCGCAACGACGACGAGTTATTTAAGGGGAAGAGGGGCAAACCGAATGTTTGAGCAAAGTTTTCAAAGGTAGAAAGCTTGCGATGTCGTCAACAAACGCCTATAGGAATCTCTCTAAACTTAGAAAAGGAGAGAAACATGAAAAAATTAAATTTAGCAATCATTACATTATTGCTTGTGTTCCAAACCGTACTTTCACCGATTTCTGTGTTTGCGGATGATTTGGGTTCTACTTTACCCCCATCAACTGAACAGGGAACGAATGAAGGAAAAGATGAAGGAACTACTGTTTTAGCAAAGGCGGGCGATTCGTCTGGTGAAATAGAGGGCGAAGATGCAGGTTCTAATACTGAAGATGGAGATGATTCAACGGTGACACCATCGGAGGGAAATGAAGAAGATGGTGGGGTTGGAGAGAAAGACGAAAATGTAGAAACATTGGAAGAAACTACACCACCAACGTACGATCCTATCATGCCAACTGAAGTAATAAAAAATGTTAAATTCACAGTAAATGAAGAAGAAGTTGGTTCAAAAGAAAGTATTAATGTTACTAATGGTCAATCTGCAGAGTTTGAATTTCATCTAGAACTTGAAGCAGGACATAAGTATGGTCCAGGTACAACATTGACGTACACTTTACCAGCTATTTTTGAAAATATCACATTCCCAACTGGAACGGCATATGGGGATGTAGGTACAATTTCAAAAAATGGAAATGACATTATTATTACGTTCAATGATTCCTTACTAGATAGTTTTGGAACAGGTGTAGCACTTGAACCAAATGCTTTCTTTATGATACAAGCTGAATTTGCTAGCGGTAATACAAAATGGGATGAAACCATTAGTTTAATCGGCGTAGAAGACGTCAAACTGAATTTCCAGCCAAAGCCTAATAGTGGTGATACTGTTAGTAAATCAGGTACAGCAGATAATGACGGGAAAAATAGTAAACTTATTAACTGGACGGTCACAGCTAATACAGATTTAGGCGTAAATGAAGCTGCAGGTGTTACAAACTTTGTTGATACTTTAAAAGGTGCACATAATTTTAAACAAGATACAGTAAACATTACCAAACTCAATGTATTGCCTAATGGAGCATTCATTGATTCTAGTGATAGTGTCCTTGCAAAAACAACATTTGATAAGGATATAAATAATAATGACCGTATGACCATTGAATTACCAAATGAAAAATATACAGCTTACCGTATCACCTATCAAACTGAAGTAGGTGACCCAGGTAATGTTGATAAAGCAGATTTTGAAAATAATGCTAATTATAATGGGAAATCAGATTCTGAAAAGGTTACAGTGGAATTTGGTGCGCCCTTAGCCAAATCACACGAGGGTCCGGATGAAAGTAATCTAGAAACAACTTGGACAATTAATTACAACTTTAATAACCGTAATATTACTTCAGAAAATGCAGTATTGACTGATGTTTGGACAGATAGTCAAGAATTAGTAGGAACAGTACAGGTGTTTATGGCAGATGGAAAAAATCCAGCTGATATTACTTCTAATGTATCTTATACAGATATTGACGATAACCCAATTAATAATGGTTTTAAATTAACATTTAGTGATACTGTTACAAAACCATATGTAATTAAATACAAAACAAAGCCAAAAGCAGATATTTATCCTACCTCTGACTTTACTGTAACTAACACTGTAAAACGTAGCGATATGATAACATCAATTTCGAATAGTACAACCTATTTCCAAAAAGAATTATTACTAAAAAAATCAACTAATGGTATTGATTATGACAAGAAGGAAATGTCGTGGAAAATACTGGCTAACCAAGCTGGTTATAGTTTAGCTAAAGATACAGTTTTTACTGATACTTTTACTGATAACAACTTAACTTTAATAGAAGATACTTTAGTAGTAAAAGAAGGTAGTAACACATTAGCTAAAGGAACGGATTACACGTTAGTCAATAACAACAAAAATGGCTTTACAATTACTTTAACGAAAGCAACGAATAAGCGTATCGAAATTACGTACGATACAAATTATGATATTAAACATATTGGTACCAATGAAATTAAATATCGAAATAATGTCCAAATGACTAATAGTGTTTTACCTAATGCCACATCAGATTCTGCTGAACAAAAAATCAAAGATGAGCAAAAGGCAAATGGACAAAAAAACGGTTACTATGATTATGCAACAAAGAAATTTTACTGGGATGTTGAATTAAACTTTAACTATAACGCATTAACAAATGCAGTATTTGAAGATATATTACCCGACACACAAGAAGTACAAAATATTGTAGTAAAAAAAGGTGCATTAAATGCAAGTGGTATATTCGAAGAAAAAGAAACACTAACATTATCGAATGACTCAGGTAAAAAGAATGAAATCAAACTTAAATTAGGAAATATACAAGGTCCAGTTAAAGTAACTTATGAATCTGTAGATTCTGATGGTATTTTCCCGCATGGTAGTCCAGTAAGCATTACAAATACAGCTGCTTTAACAAGTGATGCGGGTAATAATGCTTCGTGGACAAAAACGGTTAATGTAAGCCATACAAACAAAATTTTAAATAAAAATGGTCAACAAGCAAACTCAGGTTCAGCGATAATTAAATGGGATTTTGAATTTAACTATGCCCAATCAACATTAGACAATGTAGAAATCACAGATACAGTTGGAAAAGATAATGAGGGTAATCCTGAACAAATGATTTTAGAAGATACATTTAAAGTATATAAAGTTGCATTGTCTGGAAAAACGCCAGATGATCCAACGGAAAGTAAGATACAGTTAGATCCAAGTGAGTATACTTTAAATGTAGATATGAAAAATGGTACCTTCACGCTTAATTTAGGCAAAGTAACAGAAGCGTACTATGTAGAATACGAAACAATTTTTACTGGCACTTCAGGTTCTACTGTTGCAAATGAAGTAGAAGTGAAATATTTAGGTGGCAGTCAAACAAGCGGAAATGATAGCTGGTCAATTGCTAATTTTAAATATGGTAACCAAGCATCAACAGTTAAAGTACCGTTTGTTATTGTAAAAACGAATGCTGCGACAGGCGAGGTAATGAAAGATGTAGAGTTTACTTTGTATAGCCAATATACAGGTAATAAACCTTTAATTAGCGGTAAAACAGATGCAGGTGGTGTATTAGATTTCGGATTAAAGTTAGCTGAAGGTCAATACACATTAAAAGAAACAAAAATCGATGGGTTTGAAAATCCAGATGTGAAATTTACATTAAATCGTAACAATAAAGCAACATCAGGTACATTTACAGGCAAACAAATTATTGATATCGCAAACAAACCAGAAAGTCCATTGAAATGTACCAAGTACGAATTAACAGTATATGATATTGACGGAAACTTAACAGATAAAGGTGAAGTAACATTAGTTAACAAGGCAACAGATATCGCAGTTGAAATTCCACGTACAGACGGTAAAATTACTTTTACACCAGACCAAGTGAAGGCTGGTCAGTACGATGTTATTTATGATGGTAAAACGTTGAAGACGATAACAATCCAGTACAATGATGAGTGTGGAGAAAGTATTCAACCAGCACCAAAATGCGATAATTTCACGATTGTAGTTGAAGATACGGCTGGCAATATTCGTACAGATATTAAAGAATTAACGTTAAAATCAGGGACTACAGAAGTAAAAGTTTCTCCTAATGCTGCTGGCAAGTTTATTTTAGATTCAAATAAAATTAATTCGACAGATGGCGTAAAACCTGGGAATTATACGGTTTATGAGGGTAACTTATTCTTAGGTACAGTGAATTTAACGTACGCAGAAGACTGTGGTCACGAATTTATTGTAAAACAAGCACCAAAATGTGAATCATTCCAACTAACTGTAAAAGACGTAGATGGCAAATTAGTTGCTGATGGCACGTCTGTAACAGTGAAAGACGCAGATAAAAACACTGTTGAGACTAAAACTACAACTAACGGTGTGATTGAATTAACAGATTTAGAACCAGGTGAATACACAGTTGAAGTGGGTGGTGAAAAAGTTGGCAGTTTCCAATCGAATATAGATTGTGAAGCGACAGTGCAACCAGCACCTGCATGTAAACAATTTACGTTAACGGTGAAAGATGAGGATGGAAATATTCGTCCTAATGTCAGCAATATCATAATTAAAGATAAAAATGGAGCGATTATTGCTACAGACAAAACGAATGAGTTTGGACAAATTATGATTCCGTCTCAAGATCTTCCATCAGGTGACTATGATGTTTATCAAGGGGATCTATATATTGGCCAAATAACAGTGCAATATTCTATTGATTGCGAAGCGGAAATTTTAGCAGCACCTACATGTCCGTCATTTACATTAACTGTACAAACGGCATTTGGCACACCTTTAGCTAATGCAAAAGTGACGGTGAAGGATGCTAAAGGTAATGTTGTGAAAGATGCTGACGGTAATGAAATTTTAACAACGAGTGTTGCTGGCACAATTGTTTTACCAAATAAAGCAATTCAACAAGGTACGTACAATGTCTATGAAGGAAGCCGTTTCATTGGTTCATTCACAGTAAAAGATACATGTTCGGCACTAGTAAAACCTGCATTACCAGGCGGAGGCGGCGGTGGTTCGACACCAGATCCAGGTAATCCGGAAGAGCCAAACAAACCGACACCAGATCCAGGTAACCCAGAAGAACCGAACAAACCAAATCCGGATCCAGGTAACCCGGAAAATCCGAACAAGCCAACACCGGATCCAGGTAACCCGGAAAATCCGAACAAGCCAACACCGGATCCAGGTAACCCGGAAGAACCAAACAAGCCGACACCAGATCCAGGTAACCCGGAAGAACCAAACAAGCCAACACCGGATCCAGGCAAGCCAGTTGACCCAGAGAATCCATCTACAAATCCAGGTAATCCGTCAACAGATTCTAAAGATCCAACGGCGCCTGGAAAACCAGGAACGTCGAAGCCATCTGTTCAAGATGTGATTGAGCAAGGGAAAAACTTACCGCCATATAATCCTTCTACTGCAACGAAAGACAAGCTAGATGCGTATAAGGACTTCCTCAATAAATATAATCAATTATCACAAGAGGAACAGGCGAATGTAGCAAAAACACTTGATATTAACAAAATCAAGGAAGATGCTAAACGTTTGGAAGCCCAACTAAAGGCACAAGGTAAATTGCCACAAACAGATGGAGCAACTCAAACAGGTCTTACACTTATTGGTGTAGTTCTTGTTTTAGGCGCATTGTTCTTCTTGCGTCGTCGTAATGTAGAAATGCAATAAAGAACAATAAGTAACCCCCATGACAAAAAAGTCCTGGGGGTTTTCCTATACTAAAAGGCTTCTGATAGCTTTGCAGGCGCATGATCAAGCGGATATTGCTCCACAAAATCTGCACGGATTGCTAGGCGTTTTGTACCGTTATCGGCGCATGTAATAAGGGTTAAAATGGTTTCATTCGGGATATCATCAATGACATACACATCTGTAGCAGCGATAATTTTTTTTGAAGCTAATTTGTATTCATAAATATTCGTTAAATCGGTCATGTAAATGGCATCCCCAATGTTGGCTTTATATAAGGGGCTAAATAATATATCTTTTTCTTCAAAATAATGACCTGCTAAGGCGTAGTTCCCTTGGCCGAATTTTTGGTTATCTTTCATCGTGCCGGCTCCGACTGCGAGTGAGGCATTGCCAACGCCTTTGATGATTGGAAGGTTCATGTCCACATTCGGAATGGCAATACTACCGATGACAGGTAAATGGTCAATTTGGGTTTGTGCTTTTAACACTTCTGTTATGGAAAGGGATTGAACATCTTCAAACTCAAAATCTGCTGTTGCTTGATTGTTCTTCTGTAAATCTTCTGCACTAGTATCGGTCGTATTTAGTTGTTTACTTAAATGAGCAATCACTGCATGTTGAATGGGATTAATAAAAATTAGTAATAAACCAATGACTAGCATACAAATAAGTAGGATTCTTTTGAGTTTCTTCATAGAGTGTAAAGTCACCTCCCTTTGCATAAGTGAGAATCGCCGGTAAACCGCTGTGAATCGCCGATAGAACCCGGAAAATCGCCGATAGACTTCGAGCAATCGCCGGTAAACCGCCATGAATCGCCGATAGACCAACACCAATCGCTGATAAACCTAGTAAAGACTAAAAAAGGGTAGAGCAGTATGTTGCTCTACCCAGATGCTTATTATTTATCGCTGAAGCGAACACCTGCGACACCGTAATGGTTTTTAGACATTTCTTCAATGAAAACTGTTACGTTTTCAACGGGTGCGTTTACTGTGCGTGAAACGGCTTCTGTTACTTCTTTTACTAGTGCGCGTTTTTGTTCTTCTGTACGGCCTTCAATCATTTTTACTGTTACGTATGGCATAATAGTGCCTCCTTTTAGAATTATGTTGTATAGTAAGTTTATAAGAAATAATAAACTTCTTACTTATGCACAAAAGCGCAAGAATATGCTTTACTTTATAATAGCAGAATGGAGGGAATTAAAGTATGGCAAATGAAGAGAAACCAAAACAAAAAATGGGCTTTACGATTATAAAAAATGACCCTACAGATGGCCATAAAGGATTTGGTATCGGTTCGCTTTCATTAGAAAACGTATCACCTGTCATTATTGATATAGAAGAGGGTAGCGCTTCAGTAGAAATTGGTGCGATGCATGCGCGCAGTGATATTGAACGAGGTATTAAATTTACGACAGATCGTGCTGATTCAGAGGGTGGAAAACCTTACTGGTTAGTATGGGTAACGATAGACCATAAAGCGGATGGACCTTACTATGCAGGTGTAACAGCTTGTGAAATGGTCGTAAATCGTGAAAAACGTCGAGGTTATAAAATATTAGCTGATCACGTTAACAAAATGGATAAGTCAATGAAACGACAAATACTTGTTGATCATATGGACGAAGCGTCTAAAAAAGTGCTAGCTTCTTTCCTAGAAGAGTTGAATCCAGATCTTTGGGGGCGTAGTGAAGAACAATTACGTCAAGACTTATTTGTATAAAAGAACTAAAATGATTGAACAATCTGTGACATTTTGCAATCGCTTTCGATATTAGGTTGAAAGTAGTTATGAAAAAAAGTACACTTGATTCAGAGCTTACATTTTAGTAAGCTAGGACACTTGGTCCCAAGAATGTGATGAGTGCTATGCGGCATTTGAACAACCCAAGCCGAATGCCCCATGATTCTCATCCTTTCGTGGGCCAAAAATAAGAAAAGCTTTCTGTTCCCACGGACAAGTCTCCGGGGAAGAGAAAGCTTTTCTTTTTCGCTTTATATCTATACTTTGTCGAGAGTTTTATATTACATTAAACGACCATTATGAGGAAAAGGTTGCACATCATTATTGTTTGTTTTTGAAGAACGGCAGCATATTCCAAAATTCTCCCCATGTATTGCTATCTAAAATATCAAAGTTCGTACATTTTTCAGTTGGTACATCTTTGGCTTCTAAATAAACGAGACGTTGTTTAGGGCAGGCATCTGTTGCAAGTTTACCTGTTTCGATATCAACGACAACACCTTTAATGCCTTTAGGTTTTGTGAAGTCTTCGTTTTTAGTTCCTTTATTGACGTTTTCCATAAAGTCGATCCAGATTTGTTTTGTCGCCGCTGTATCTTCTTTCGCAGAGAGGTTTTTCCCTTGATCGTAGCCGTTCCAAACGCCAGCAGTTAAGCTCGGTGTAAATCCGATAAGCCACTGATCACTATTAGTGGAGCCAGATTTTGCGGCATACGTATGGGTCATACGTGAACGTATGCTAATCCCTGTAGCAGGCGAGTAATCACTAAAGACAGGATCGAAAATGCCCGTCATCATCTCTGTTAGAATAAAAGTATTTTCTTTTGAAAGTACTGTTTCATCCTGTTTTTCAATATTTTTATTATCGTATATAACGTCTCCATTGGCATTTTTAATAGAGATAATCGTTGTTGGCTCTGTTTTTTGCCCTTGTGAAGCTAAAATATTATACGCATTTGTCATGTCGTACAGTGTTGTTTCCATTGTTCCGAGGGCAAGCGATAAATTGTCCTTCGTACCAATATTTACGCCGAAGCGGTCTGCTGCATTATGGAACGCTTTAAAACCGATATCTTCTAATGTTTTAACGGCATAAATATTGTCAGAAATCGCAATCGCTTGTGCCATCGTCATGTCGTGGTCTGCGAATTGACCATTGACGTTTTTAGGCGAGTAAGTGCTACGTCCATTATCAATCGTAAACGTTGTTTGTCCTACATCTAAAAATGTTAAAGGTGTATAGCCATTTTCTAATGCTGCGGCATATAACACCGGCTTAATCGTTGACCCTGGTTGACGCTTTGCTTGTGTTACGCGATTAAATGTACTAGTGGCATAATCTCTTCCGCCAACAAGTGCTGTAACTGCACCTGTTTTTGATTGCATACTAACGAAACCTGTTTGCAAGTCATTTGCGGGCATATTTTTAGCTACTGCTTCTTCCGCTGCTTGCTGATGGCCAAGGTTAAGCGTTGTTTGAATTGTCCAACCGCCTTCGCTAATATCAAGGTTTTTTGCTTTTAAAATTTCACTTGCTTCTTGCCATGCAACATCTAGGAAATACGGTGCAACCGATTTAGAAGCAACCCACGTATCGTTCTTTAAGACAAGTTTTTCTTCCTCTGCCCGTGTCTTCTCGTCTTGCGTAATCGCGCCTTGATCAGCCATCAGTTTTAAAATAACGTGCTGGCGATTTGTCGCTTTTTCAAAATTGGCAATGGGCGAATAGATACTCGGCCCTTTTGGCACACCGGCAAGCATTGCTGCCTCTGCTAACGTTAAGTCTTTTGCAGATTTTCCGTAATAATAGCGACTAGCTGCCTCTACACCATACATGCCATGTCCATAGTAGACTGTGTTTAAATAACCTTCTAATATTTCGTCTTTGTTATAAAAAACTTCTAATCTATAAGCATACAATGCCTCGTTTGCTTTTCGAGTCCAAGATTTTTCATGAGATAAATATAAATTTCGAGCATATTGTTGGGTGATTGTACTTGCACCTTGCACTTTACTTCCGGCTTTAATATCAATTAATAACGCACCAGCAATACGAGAAAAGTCAAATCCGCCATGCTTGTAAAAATCTTTATCTTCTACGGCCACTGCTGCTTGTACTAAATAGGGTGATATTTCATCAAGATCAACCCAATAGCGACGTTCATTTGTAAAATGATCTCCTATTTGGTTCTCGTTTTCATCTAGGAAAATAGAGGCTTTCGGCACAGTTAATGGCGGTGCACCAGCCACTTGAACATAGACGCGTAGGGCAATAAATGCGACTACTATTGCAGATGCAAAGGCGACAAAAAGTGTAAGCGCTTTGCGTGAACGCTTCACACGCTTTTGCTTACGTTGATAGATTTTTCTTTTCATCCGACTTCACCTCGTTTTCTAACAACTTGCGTTTAGTATGTGTCTGAATAATCTTCTTTAATCGGAATTGTAAGCAAAAACTATTGCACTTTATTCAAAAACATCTATACTTTTTTTGTACTGATATAAAACGCTAGCTTTCGACTAAAACATTGCACTTTGTAGATTTTAAACGAATTATGCTAGACGTTCCAATAATGTATACGAGGATTTTAGGAGTGAGGTTTCATTACAATCCTGTAAGTCCTCACCGTGTAATAACTATAAAAGCTGAATTTCATAGGAAGTTCAGAAATTAATGGAGGCTAGGTATGAGATTTGATGAAGCTTATTCAGGAAATGTTTTTATAAAAAGTCATCCTACATATGAGGATGCACAGGCAGTTATTTATGGTATGCCAATGGACTGGACAGTTAGTTACCGTCCAGGTTCACGTTTTGGCCCACAACGTATTCGTGAAGTATCGATTGGTCTAGAAGAGTATAGCCCATATTTAGATCGCGAATTAGAAGAAGTGAAGTATTTTGATGCAGGAGATATTCCGTTACCATTTGGTAATGCACAACGTTCTTTAGATGAAATTGAAAAGTTTATCGAAAAGCTACTGGCTGATGGCAAAATTCCTGTCGGTATGGGCGGCGAGCATTTAGTGTCTTGGCCTGTAATGAAGGCAGTTTCGGCAAAATACGATGACTTAGCGATTATTCACTTTGATGCGCATACAGATTTACGTGTAGAATATGAAGGGGAACCACTTTCACATTCAACTCCAATTCGAAAAATTGCCGAGCATATCGGTCCAAAAAATGTCTATTCATTTGGTATTCGTTCAGGAATGAAGGAAGAGTTTGAGTGGGCGAAAGAAAACGGCATGCATATTTCAAAATTTGAAGTACTAGAGCCGTTAAAAGAAGTGTTACCAACATTAGCAGGACGCAATGTCTACGTAACAATTGATATCGATGTACTAGATCCAGCGCATGCACCTGGTACAGGTACAGTCGATTGTGGCGGTATTACAGCTAAAGAATTACTAGCATCTATCCACGCAATTGCAGCAAGTGGAGTGAACGTTGTTGGCTTTGACTTAGTTGAAGTAGCACCAATCTATGACACATCAGAAATGACAGCTAATACTGCAAGCAAATTATTAAGAGAAATGATTTTAGGCTGGGTAAAATAATAGAGGCTTTGTAAATATTGTTTATAAAGCGATTTTAAGTGGGGTTAGCGATGAGCTAGCCCCATTTTTTATTGGAGCTAGCTTGATTCTTGTCATCTAGTGCATGTGCTCGTAATGCGTTTTCTTAGGGTAGAAATCAGCCGTTAAAGGTATATCCTTTTGTGCAAAAAAATTAGAGATAATCAATTTTTGTCTACTCTACTATTTATATTTGTGTTAACTTAGTTATTATTAAGGTTAACGTAAAAAAGCGATAAAAATGGAGGATAGGATGATGCGAAGGTTTTCTACATATGATCTTGCTCAAATATCATTATTGGCTTGTCTTATTATCATTACAGGTATGTTTAAGATTCCAACAGGTATCCCTGGGTCTGAATTTCAATTATCAGCACCGATTGCCGTTGCAAGTGCAGCAGTATTTGGATTTAAGCGATATTTTCTTGCGGGGATTATTGCAAGTTTCATCTTATTTGTACTAGGCGTCCACTCGATTTTAAATGTGGAGATCTCCTTAATTTTTCGATTAACTGTTGGTCTAATCATCGCATTATTGGGCACTTCAATTCCGGTACTCGTTGTGGCGGGACCAATTGGCACAATGGTGGCTAGATATGGTTTGGCTTTTACGTTAGGGACTCCGTTTTTGCCGTTATTAGTTTTGGCGATTCCAGGTATGGTCATTACGGCTGTATGTGTTTATCCCATAACAAAAATATTACATGCAATTAATAGGAAAGTAGCAGGTGAACATCATGTCAAAAGCATTTTATAGCATTCGAATGCGTGCGGCTCAAAGAAGTCTGGAAGTAGGCGAAAAGCATGTATCTGGTGGTGAGCGGATAGGGAGTAAAGTTCAGATAGAGCCAATCGTAAATCAGTTATTACACAAAGCAAGTAATCATTCTCGTGGAGAGGCTGATTTTATTCAAATTACCGTTGAAAAAATTACGCGCCATCAAATACGGTATTTGCCACCGTTAAAAATGACGACAGTTGATGTGGATTCAATTGAAAAGGCCCATAGTGAGGCTAGAGCCATCTTAACCTCCGTAGGTGTTTCACAACAGGCACAAAATGTTGCTTTCCATCTATTGAATAGTAGTCAAAATCTTCGTGGGGCCATCCTTCTCCATAGTAAAACTGGCTTGCGGCTTGACGACCGTGGGATTAAAGGCGTTCGAGTTTCGCGAATGGATTGGCATGACGCTCATGTAAATCTTAATGAGCGTGTCCGTGAAGCGCTAGCTTTGGCAACGAAAGTAGCAAATTCTCCGTGTACGATTGCTGAATTATGTTGGTCAGATGATCCCGACTACGTTACTGGATATGTAAGCAATCATGAGATTGGTTATGTCCGAATTTCACCTTTAAAAAGGGAAGGTTGTGAGAGTGGCGGTCGTATTTTTTTTGTGTCAGACGAAGTGGATTTAGAATCGTATATACACTATTTAGAAAGAGAACCTATTTTGATTAGGGGGCATTAAAAAATGGATGATTGGTTGCGAAAGGAACTACAATTAATCGAAGAGCAAGGATTGACAAGGAAGTTACGATCGTTATCAACTGGAAATGAAAACGAGGTAGTGATGAATGGTAAGAAATTTCTTTTATTTTCATCTAATAACTATTTAGGGCTTGCAACAGATAATCGTTTGAAAAAGAAAGCGACTGAAGGCATTTTGAAATACGGTACAGGGGCTGGCGGTTCTCGACTTACAACTGGAAACTTCGACATTCATGAACAACTTGAATGTGAAATTGCGGATTTAAAAAAGACTGAAGCGGCCATTGTATTCAGCAGTGGGTATTTAGCGAACATGGGTGTAATTTCGAGTGTGATGAAGACAGGAGATATGATATTTTCTGATGCCTGGAATCATGCGAGCATTATAGATGGTTGTCGATTAAGTCATGCTAAAACAATTGTTTATGAACATGCGGATATGGTGGATTTAGAACGTAAATTAAGGCAATCACATAGGGATGGAAAGAAGTTGATTGTAACGGATGGCGTTTTTAGTATGGATGGTGATATTGCGCCACTTCCAGAAATAGTAGCGCTAGCCAAGGAATACAAAGCTTACATAATGGTTGATGATGCGCATGCAACAGGGGTTCTAGGCAATGCTGGTCGGGGTACGGCTGATTATTATGGATTGAAGGATGAGATTGATTTTACAGTAGGTACGTTGAGTAAAGCGCTTGGTGCAGAGGGGGGATTTGTGGCGGCATCATCTATTGCAAAGAACTATTTGCTAAGCAACGCCAGATCATTTATTTTCCAAACAGCTTTATCTCCAAGTGCGATCGAAGCAGCGCGAGAAGGCATTTCCATTGTTCAAAATGAGCCACAGCGAAGGGCTCAATTGCTGAAAAATGCGCAGTACTTACGTTTGCAATTAGAGCAATGTGGATTTGTAGTTAGAGAAGGGAAAACACCCATTATCTCTCTTATTATGGGGGGTTCTCATGAAGCTATGCAATTTTCTGAGAAACTTATAGATGAAGGTATCTTTATTCCAGCAATTCGACCACCTACTGTGCCGAAAGGTTCAAGTCGGTTGCGTATTACGGTGATGGCTACACATACAATAGGGCAGCTTAATACGGTCATAAGTAAAATGAAGAAAATAGGAGAAGAGATGCGGATTGTATGAGTGCCTGGCACTTAAACAACGTAAGGCGCAACTCTCGCTAACTAGCGTCTTGTTGCGTCTTACGTAGTATGCCTTATCTAGCTAGTAATCAAATTTTCAAAATTGTTTGAGTGCCTGGCACAGGTCATGATATTTTTCAGCCATGCCATTTAACGTATATGTTCGTGTATCTTGTTGTCTTAACGTCAAGTATTGTTGTGCACTGAACAAGACTGCTTGAAGAAAGTCGTGTTCAGTGCAAATGCCTTTAGTCATTGCCCCCATACCACGCTTTGAAGAAAAAATGACTAAATGATTTGGCTTTGTCCTAATTTTTTCTAATGTCCATTGAATATCATTCAAAGAGATTGATGTTTCACCAAATCCATCACGTAAGTAATCGATAACCATCGTTAAAAACCCGGGCCATAATAAGTCACAATCATCCCAATCAAACAACGACGTAATGGGCACACCGTCTATTTCTACAACAATAGCCCCATGTAAAAAATGACCTTTACTTTTCGATAAATTTTTTGCAAGGATTTGTAGCGCATCGTTGCTTTGAATACTAATAAATTCCTGTTGAAGCTGTTCCATCGTATGGGAATAAAAACTTTTTGTTTCAATGGCAATGAATGTATCAATTTTTATCATTTATATCACCTACAAGCTGTTTAGATAGGATGTAAGATATTTTATAAACTTGGCTTTAATAACTATTGATTTATAATCATTCTCTTGGATAGTCATAATACTTTAAAGCTCAGCAATGGCCTCCAATTCAATCAAGCGCCGTGGCTTAATTCTTTAATGGGGATAATGGAGCACGCAGGTTTATGAGAGCCAAAAAACTGCGCATAGGCATCATTTACTTCTGCCCATAAATCAGAGGAAGTAATATAAACTCGGCACATCACAACAGCCTCTTTTGAAAGACCGCTTGCATGCAGTACACACTCCATTTTTTGCAGCGCCATTAACGTTTCAGCGTGGATACCACCTTCTGCTGGTTTGCCGATAGTCGGATTTGCTGAAGATTCCCCAAAATGCACAAATTGCCGTTACTAAGGATCCTGAGTAGATAATATAAATATATCTATTAATCCTCGCTTCATAGCAATAACCTCCTTATAAACTCTGTATTTGATTGAACCCTACATTGCCACCTGAAATAAGGAAGCAAACATGATCGCTTTTAGCAACAGGTAATATCCCTTGAAGAGCGGCCCCTATACCGATAGCAGAAGAGGGTTCAGCCAAGATTTTACCATTCAATAGTAAAGTCTTCATGCCACTGACTATAGAAGCCTCGTCTACACGAACAATGGCATCGACCAGTTTCTCGACAATCGGGAAGTTACGCTCACCAGGTTGTAAAGGTAAGAGTGCATCTGCTAAAGATTTTTGCTCTTTTACAAGCAATCGTTCACCAGCCTGTAAACTTTCTGAATAGCGTGGGACAACAGTTGGCTCAACTCCGATAATTTTGACATGGGGAGCCATAGCTTTTACTGCTGTGGCGACACCACTTATTAGTCCGCCGCCACCAATCGGCACAACGATTGCATCGACATGAGGAAGCTGTTGTAATATTTCTAAACCTACTGTTCCTTGACCAGCCATAATATCGTAATCATCATAAGGGTGGATAATGGCATAACCGTGTTCTAGGCTAAGTTTTTCTGTTACCCCTTGTCTTTCGGCAAGCTTGCATTGTATAACGTTTGCACCAAGTGCTCGTATGCCTTCAATTTTAATAGGGGGTGCTGTATCGGGTAAGACGATTGTTGCAGGAATGTTTAATAGCTTAGCAGCGAAGGAGACACCTATGCCATGATTGCCTGAAGAAGCTGCTACAACGCCCTGTTGTAATTGTTCAAGTGGCATCGAGAGCATTTTGGTAAGAGCACCACGCAATTTAAAGGAGTTTGTTTTTTGCATATTTTCAGCTTTTAACGATACATTGCAATGTAACAACTCGTCGAGACCTTGTAAGCGAATAATAGGTGTTTCATAAATATAAGATGCAATTTTCATTTTGGCAGCTTGGATATTATCAAGTTTTAACATAGAGCAATCCTCATTTCTGTATAATAGATAGAAAATTCTGTAAACGTAATATAAATGTAGTGTTCGAGGAGATATCTGTCAATGCTTATAAAGGAAAATAAAAAAGCGAAACATTTGCATTTGCTGCAAAAGTTTCGCCGATTTTTATGTCGAGATTTCATTAATCTTTTCAATATTATTTGCATGCACTACGCGGTTACCGCCCAACTCTTTAATATCGGTTGTCACTTGTACGGCGATAATCGCGAGTTCATTAAACTCCAATGCGTTATCAGGACTTGAGCTAATGCCGATAGAAACCGTTAATGAAGTAGTTTGTGTATGATCGATTTTAAATGGATGATTAGCAATTTGATGTCGGAGTTTTTCAGCGTGATAGAGAGCGATAGCGGGTGGGGCATCTTTTAATATAATATAAAATTCTTCCCCTGCCACACGTGCGGCAATGCCGTTTATTGCTTCAACATAATTATTAATAATAGTGGCAAGTTGCTTAATAATTTCATCACCAGCTAAATGCCCATACTTAATATTAATTTCCTTCATATCATCGACATCAAAATGGAGCACTGAAAAATTATCTGTTTCTAGAGCCATCCCTTGTGCAAAGGAGCGAATCGCCAAATTATTTGGCAACTGGGTTAAATAATCTTTTTCCTTAAGCCGATTGATAAGCTGTATTTTTTCGCTTGTCGCCTGTATACGTTTAATAACAATATAGATTGTAAAAAATGTGATTAAGACATAGGCAATAAAGCCGAAAATAACTTCCATTTTTAGCATAGCAGGTAAAGAAACAACCATTGTTAACATCACAGTGATTTCCAGTGTTAAGCTATAAAAATAAGCAACTAATGTGCGAAGCGTTACTGGCTTTTTTAATGCAAAAAGCGCAAGACCGATGGAAATGATCAGTAAATTAATGTTCGATAAACTAGTGATAGACAGGATGGATTGCGTGGGGATGATAATTAAGCTTGCTACAGCCATAATAATGCCACTAATTAACATCGACCACGGGCCACCAATCAGGCCACTAAAAAGAAGCGGTACAATATGTATGTTGATAAGCGTCCCTTCTAAATAGCCTAACGAAATGCCGCTTAGTATAAGACCTGTTAGGCCAAAAGAAATACCGACGATAATTGGTTTAAAATCTTTTATTAATGAATCTTTTGGCGCCGGATGAGCAAATGGCCAATACGTTAAAATAATTAATGTAAAAGTAATGCAGAAGCTGATAAAAATATGTAATAGCATCTATTGTAGTATCCTTTCATAATGATCTATAAGTAATAGTAAATCTTTTTGCCTATAATGCCAATCCTTGAAAACATTCATCACTTCTATCTTGAAAAAAAGTAGACATTTAACCTATAATAAAAAGGTTATAGTAAAAAGATAAAAAGGGAGTAATCCATGATGGTGAACGAAGTAAAATCGCAAGTGAACATTAAGCTCATTTCGACGATTCGTCCGATTGATGGGGAGTCCGAAACCATTGAAATGTGGTTAGATGGGCAGCTTATAAATAAAGCAGATTCCCTATATTTAAAATATGAAGAGATGCAGGATGACAAAACAATCCGCACGACGATGAAGTTAGACAAAGAACGGGCACTTATTATGCGCGCAGGAGCAGTAAAGATGCGCTTACCACTCAATATTTTTGAACAACAAATGGGCCATTATGAAAGTGAATTTGGTTCAATGCCACTTACTACGCAAACGAAAAACATGCAATTTTCTAGACAAGGGATGCGTGGAGATTTCTATGTGCAGTACGACTTACTAATGGGTGGACAAAACGTTGGCAATTATACATTAGACATAACATTTACGGAGGTACAATGATGAACGCAGTAGAACAAGTACAACAAGCCATTAAGACGGCAATTGCACAAGCTGTTGAAAAAGCAGGCTTAGTCGAAGCTGGCACAGAGTTAACGATTCACCTTGAAACACCAAAGGACAAAGCAAATGGTGATTATGCAACAAATATTGCTATGCAATTAACGAAATTAGCGAAAAAGCCACCACGTGCAATCGCAGAGGCAATTTTAGCAAACCTTGAAACTGAAGGAACAGATATCGAAAAAATCGACATCGCAGGTCCTGGTTTTATGAATATTACGGTTCGTAAAGATTTCTTAACAGGTGTTGTAACAGCTGTCCTTGAACAAGGTGCTGATTATGGTCGATCAAACGCTGGAGCTGGTGAAAAAGTGCAAGTTGAATTTGTTTCAGCAAATCCAACTGGTGACCTTCACTTAGGTCATGCACGTGGAGCATCTGTAGGCGATTCATTGTGTAATGTTTTAGATATGGCGGGGTATGCCGTATCTCGTGAGTACTATATTAACGATGCAGGTAATCAAATTAATAACTTAGCTTATTCACTTGAAGCGCGCTATAAGCAAGCATTAGGTCTTGCTGCTGATATGCCAGAAGATGGCTATCATGGTCAAGATATTATTGACATTGCAGGTAAATTAGCGAGCGAGCATGGTGATTCAATTTTATCGAAATCGGATGAAGAACGTTTTGCATTTTTCCGTCAACATGGTCTTGCATTAGAATTAGATAAATTGAAAACAGATTTAGCGAACTTCCGCGTGAATTTTAATGTATGGTATTCTGAAACATCATTATATGAAAACGGCAAAATCGAAGTAGCATTAGATAAATTAAAAGCAAATGGTCATGTTTTTGAAGAAGATGGCGCTACATGGTTCCGTTCAACGACTTTTGGTGATGATAAAGACCGTGTTTTAATTAAAAATGATGGCTCTTTCACATATCTTACACCTGATATTGCATACCATGAGGACAAAATTGTTCGTGGCTTCGATAAATTAATTAACATTTGGGGAGCTGACCACCACGGCTATATTCCACGTATGAAAGCGGCTATTCAAGCACTTGGCTATGACCGTGACACACTTGAAGTGGAAGTTATCCAAATGGTGCAATTATATAAAAACGGCGAGAAATTTAAAATGTCGAAACGTACAGGTAATGCCGTAACGATGCGTGAGCTTGTTGAAGAAGTTGGCCTAGATGCAGTACGTTATTTCTTCGTGAAAACAGCGGGTGATTCACATATGGACTTTGACCTTGACCTTGCTGTATCGCAATCAAACGAAAACCCAGTGTACTATGCACAATATGCACATGCTCGTATTTCTTCAATTTTACGTTCAGCAACTGAGCAAGGCTTTGCTGCTTCAACAGTGAACTTAAGCCTATTAAGTGCTGAAAAAGAAATTGATTTATTGAAAAAAATTGGTGATTTCCCGAAAGTAGTAGCGGATGCAGCGAAATTCCGTACACCGCACCGTATCGCCAATTACATTCAAGAAACAGCGGCTGCATTCCACAGCTTCTATAATGCTGAAAAAGTGTTAGATGCATCAAATAAAGAGCTAACAGAAGCACGTTTAGCCCTTATTACGGCTGTTCGTACGACGATTGCCAATGCACTACGTCTAATCGGCGTATCTGCACCGGAAAAAATGTAATAGCAACTTTAGTGCCCCGACACAAATACGTGTCGGGGATTTTTATGCTAGAGGATACTACATAATTGTTTGAGTGACAGGCACTCAAACAATTCTCAAACAATTTACAATGCGATACTGGTTGATTGTAGCGGAGGGCGGACGACTCCTGCGGGAACAGCACAGAACGTAAGACGAAACAGACCGCGCGCTAGCGAGGGTTGCGGCTTACGATGTGCCCGCGGAAAGCGCCCGCACGCAGCGGAAATCAACGATTATAAAAAAGAGGCGCTAACATAGCGTCTCTTTTTTATCGTTATCTGTTTCTATTTTCATGTATAATAAAATCAACTGAATAGTATAAAGGTTCTTTACGACAGTAAAGTGAAAAGGGAAATCGGTGTAATTCCGATGCGGTCCCGCCACTGTAAGTGTGAGTTTTTTCAATTTGTGCCACTGAAATTTTTTTGGGAAGGTATGAAAAAGCATTTGGAGCACGAGCCAGGAGACCTGCCTTTATAGAACAATACATTGCAGCCTACGAGGATAGGATGGTGGTTTTTTTGTGCAATTACCGCCTCTCGTTAAGCTGACGAGGGTTTTTTTTATGCTTTGGATGGCTATTGTCATTAAACTGTGTACATAGGTGAGCTATCGGATAGTGAGTAACTTCATCAAGAATCTCGAGCAAAAAAAGTGTACGTACAAATAAAGGAGGTTTCACAATGAAAAAGTATTGGAAAATAGGTTTATCAGCATTTTTGGCACTTGGCTTACTTGCAGCATGTGGAGAACAGTCTAAAAATGATAAAGAGGCTGCTTCACAATCGCAAGAACAACAAGTAACAAAACAACAAGAAGCAACGTTCCCAGTAACAATAACAGATGCTACTGGCAAAGATATTGTACTAGAAGCACCACCTGAGCGAATTATTTCCCTTATTCCAAGTAACACAGAAATTTTATTTGGCCTTGGCTTAAATGATAAAATTGTCGGCGTGAATGATTATGATGATTATCCACCAGAGGTAGCAGACAAAGAAAAGGTCGGCAGTATGGAATTTAATATTGAACAAATTATTGCCTTACAACCTGATATCGTTTTTGCGCATGAATCAGGTATTGCTTCTTTAGGTGGGGCAATGGATCAGCTGGAAGCGGCTGGCGTTAAAGTATTCGTCGTAACAAATGCGAGTGATTTTAATGAAACTTATACGACGATTGAGCAATTAGGACGCGCCACTGGTAAGCTACCAGAAGCTCAAAAAATGATTGCGAATATGAAGGCGAAAGTTGAAGAAGTACAAGCCAAATTGCAAGACGTAAAGCCAAAAAAAGTTTTTGTAGAAACATCAGATGAACCTGAAATTTATACTCCTGGCAAAAACACGTTTATGCAGGAGATGCTTGATATGATTCACGCTGAAAATATCGCAGCAGATACAGATGGTTGGTTTAAAATAGATGCAGAACAAATCATTACAAAAAATCCAGATGTCATCGTGGTTACATATAATTATGTACCTGATATATTAACGAAAATTCCACAACGTGCAGGCTTTGAGACGATTACGGCTGTCAAAAATAAGGCTGTTGTACAAGTAGATGAAAATACGACAAGTCGTCAAGGTCCACGTTTAGCAGATGGTCTTGAAGAGTTAGCAAAAGCCATCTATCCTGAGGCTTTTGAGTGAGTAAAACAGTTTTAGCTTATATGACAGCCATTGCGCTACTAATTATTAGCATCTGGTGTGGCGTATCAATAGGCTCTGTTCACATTCCGTTAGAAGTAATCTGGAATAAGGCGGCAGACGAAACAGCTGCCAATATTTTATGGAAAATTCGTTTGCCTCGCGTATTGTTAGCAGGACTTGTCGGGGCTTCGCTGGCAATTGCAGGTGCAGCGTTCCAAGGCTTGTTAAAGAACCCATTAGCAGATCCGTATACGTTAGGTGTTTCATCAGGCGCATCTGTTGGCGCTGTCGTGACATTGTTTTTCGGCATTTCGCTACCGGTTGTCGGTTTGTACGCATTGCCAACGCTTAGTATGGTGGGGGCGGTGCTAACAATGATAGCTGTGATGAGCTTTGCCCGCATAGTAGATCGCTCATTGAAAATGGAAACACTTATTTTAACAGGGGTTATTTTTAGTTCATTTTTAGGGTCGCTTATTTCATTAATGATTGCGTTATCAGGTGAAGAGCTTCGCCAAGTGATTGGCTGGTTATTAGGTTCAGTGTCGATGCGTGGCTGGCCGTATGTGCAAATGATTACCCCCTTTGTTGTCATTGGCTCCATTCTTCTTTGGACACAAAGACGTGAACTCAATGTGCTGCTATATGGAGAAGAACGCGCGAAGCATTTAGGTGTTAATGTAAAGCGTAGCAAATATTTAATTTTAATAGGGGGCTCCATGCTAACTGGGGCGGCGGTTGCTGTGTCCGGTACAATCGGCTTTGTCGGTTTAGTAGTGCCCCATATGACACGCATGATTTGGGGTTCTGATCATCGTCATCTATTGCCATTATCGTTTTTAAATGGCGCAACATTGCTTATTATTTGCGATTTAGTGGCGCGTACGATTATTGTGCCACGTGAGCTACCGATTGGCGTTATTACTGCATTTATTGGTGCACCTGTCTTTTCATATATTTTCTATAAGCAACGTAGAAGCAAGGGGGTACGTGTATGATTACCGTTGAACACCTATCTGGTGGCTATGAGGACGTACCTATTGTTAAGGATGTTAGTTTTACGGTTGAAAAGGGGAAAATTCTTGGTATTTTAGGGCCGAATGGTAGTGGCAAATCAACACTATTGAAAGTAATAAGCGGCATATTACCAGCAACGGCAGGCACTGTTTTAGTAGATGGCAAAAATATTAAATCGTATAGTCCGCGCTCTTTAGCGCAAAAAATGGCGGTATTGCCACAACTACATGCCAACGCCTTTTCAAATACTGTACGAGAGGCCATATCACTTGGACGTTACCCACATCAAACTGGCTTCTTTTCACATTGGTCAGAGCGAGATGAGCAAGCCGTTCAATATGCGATGGAGCAAACGGGTGTCACACGTTATGAGCATACTTCAATGGAGTTTCTATCGGGCGGTGAGCAACAACGGGTTTTTGTCGCACAAGCGTTGGCGCAAACAGCGGAAGTTTTATTGCTTGATGAGCCGACAAATCACTTAGATATTGCGCATCAACGTCAAATTTTAGATATGGTGCGTAAGGAAGCGATGGAATGTGGTTTAACGGTTATTATGGTGCTCCATGACATGAATTTAGCCTCGCTTTATTGCGATGAATTGTTATTAATGGATAATGGCAGTGTGCGGGCTTTAGGTGCACCGCATAAAGTATTAATAGCATCTCAAATTGAGGAAGTATATCAGGCGAGAGTAACGACCTATGCCCACCCGGAAATACCTAAACCGCAAATTACAATGATGCCATCATCAAGTGAATACCAGCAACGTGCTGTAGTTGAAAAAAGTGATTTTCACATAACGACAGATTATATTCAGCTGAAAACGAATGTTCCTTTAAAAACAGTCTCTTCAGCTGTTCATAATCCCGGAATTGGGTGGTATGATTGCTTTTTAAATCGCTCTGTAGCAGGAGATTATGTCGTGAGTGATGTGCAACAAGAGGTTATGGTCTTTTTACAAAGAGAGCAATTTTCACCGACAAGCACAGTTGTGATGCTAACAGCTGTTCCGACACAACTTTATGCTTTGAATGAATATAGCGCTCCTTTTGGTAGTGTGTTTGTTGCCGTAACGGCGGGTGTAGGCAATGCTGTAGACGTCTCTCGTACACACGAAAGACAGGATACACCATATATTGGTACTATCAATACATGGGTTATTATCAATGGCTGTTTATCGGAAGAGGCATTTTTTCAAGCATTAATGACAGCTAACGAAGCAAAAACAAAGGCGTTACAAGCAGAAAATATTCGAGATCATCGTAGTGATACGATTGCGACGGGTACTGCGACAGATAGTTTACTGATTGCAGCAACACAAAAGGGCGAGGAAATGCGCTATGGTGGGCCGATTACAAATATCGGTAAGATTATTGGTAAAGGCGTGTATGAAACAACAGTGCAGGCCATACACAATTATAAAAATAATGCATAGGAGTGAAACAATGAAACTTTACACAAAAACGGGCGATACAGGGAAAACGAGCTTAATTGGTGGACGTGTTGACAAAGATAGTTTACGAGTGGAAACGTACGGGGCAATCGATGAATTAAATTCTTTTATCGGCAAGGCAGTTAGTGAATTAGATCGTGAATTATTTAAAGATATTTTAGTTGATTTAGAAACAATTCAACACGAACTTTTTGATGCAGGCGGCGATTTGGCCAATGTAATGAAGGAACGTCATTATAAGCTAGCGGAAGCACCGATTGAAGTTTTGGAGGCGCGTATTGATGCATTGTCTGATGAAGCGCCGCCATTAGAGCGTTTTATATTACCAGGCGGAGCACCAGCAGCCGCAACATTACACATCGCGCGCACAGTTGCACGTCGAGCGGAGCGTCAAATGGTGACGCTAATGAAAGAAGTGCCAGATGTACCGACTATTGTACAAAAGTACTTAAATCGCTTATCCGATTATTTATTTGCCGCAGCACGTGTTGTCAATGCGCGCTTAAATTTACCGGATATTGAATATATTCGCAGTGGAAAAGTCTTTAAAAAATAACTTCATGTGCCATTAAATGGCGTGAAAATAATTTATTTTTAAATAAATATTTTAAATATGTGAACACTAGTAATGGTACGAAAACAACCTAGTTTAAGAGTAAACAAAATGCAAAAAAGCTACTTTGAAGGAAAATTCAGGGTAGCTTTTTTTCTTATAAAATGTAAGAATATAAAATTATCAGATAATATTTTCGTTTTATGTTGACTGAATGCTCACTCATTTATTAGAATGTGAATATAGTGGTGAAATAACATACATTTACGTATGAGCTAGAAAATTTAATACAAAGAGAGAAAATTCGCGACAAACCAAAGGGGGGACCAACCATGAGTCCATTAGTAATTGCAAACATTGTGCTAACAGTCGTAGTAGTGCTTTATGCAGTAGGGTTATTTTTCTATCTGTTAAAAACACGCTATCAATTTGTGCAATTGGGGAAAAAGGTTGAGTTTGATGAAAGTGTCCAAGAACGTATTCGTTATTTAATGGTGAATGTGTTTGGTCAAAATAAACTATTAAAGGATCCTAAGAGTGGCTTAATTCACGTAATGTTCTTTTATGGCTTCTTGATGGTTCAGTTAGGCGCTATCGATTTAATATGGAAAGGGTTAGCACCTGGCTCTCATTTACCACTGGGCATGTTCTATAGTGTTTTCACATTTTTCCAAGAGTTAGTAGTTTTAATGATTTTAGTAGCGGTGGTATGGGCATTTTATCGTCGATATGTAGAAAAATTAGTCCGTCTAAAACGAGGCTGGAAAAATGGTCTTGTGTTAATTTTTATTGGTGGCTTAATGCTTTCAACATTACTGGCAAACGGTATGGGCCTTATCTGGCATGGAGAAGGTTTAACATATACAGAGCCTATTGCTTCTAGCATTGCAGCAATTTTTAGCTTCTTACCAGAAAGTGCAGCAGCAACGATTTTCTATATTTCTTGGTGGGCTCATTTATTAATTTTATTAACATTTTTAATTTATGTACCACAATCAAAGCATTTCCACTTGATTGTCAGTCCACTCAATGTTTATATGAACCGCTTAGATCGCACAGGGACATTAACACCAATCGACTTTGAAGCATTAGAAGAAGCAGGTGAAAATGCTGAAAGTGAAGAAGAGATTCCGTCTATTGGGGTAGGACGAATTCAAGATTTTACACAAAAGCAAATGCTTGATTTATATTCTTGCGTAGAATGTGGCCGTTGTACAAATATGTGTCCGGCAACAGGTACAGGTAAAATGCTGTCACCGATGGATTTAATCGTTAAGCTTCGTGATCACCTAACGTTCACAGGTGCGGTTGTGACAAAGCAAAAACCTTGGGTGCCATATCAATTTTTTGCCAATACAAAGGGCAATCAGCTTGCGATGGCAGCTGGTGCTGAAGGTGCTGTTATCGAGGATATATACAGCCCATCATTAATCGGCGATGTCATTACAGAAGAAGAGATTTGGGCATGTACGACTTGTCGTAACTGTGAAGATCAATGTCCTGTAATGAATGAGCATGTCGATAAAATTATTGACCTACGTCGCTATTTAACAATGACGGAAGGAAAAGTAAACTCGGATGCGCAACGTGCAATGACAAACATAGAACGTCAAGGCAATCCATGGGGTCTAAACCGAAAAGAAAAAGAAAACTGGCGTGACCTAGATCCAACTATTAATATTCCAACTGTAAAAGAATTGAAAAAAGCTGGCGAAGAAATGGAGTACCTATTCTGGGTAGGCTCTATGGGTGCTTTTGATAATCGTTCACAAAAAATTGCTTTAGCGTTCTGTCGTCTATTAAACGAGGCGGGCGTGAAGTTTGCTATTTTAGGAAATAAAGAGAAAAACTCAGGGGATACACCACGCCGTTTAGGAAATGAGTTTTTATTCCAAGAGTTAGCGACAGCCAATATCGATGAATTCGAGAAAAATGATGTGAAGAAAATCGTAACGATTGATCCACATGCATACAATATCTTTAAAAATGAATATCAAGATTTTGGTTGGAAGGGCGAAGTATATCATCATACAGAACTACTAAGTCAATTAATTGAGGAAAACCGTTTAGTACTGAATTATGAAGTAGATGAAACAATCGTCTTCCACGACTCTTGTTATTTAGGGCGCTACAACGATGTCTACGATGCACCGCGTGAAATTTTACGAGGCATTCCAGGCGTCAAACTTGTGGAAATGGAACGTAATCGCGAAACGGCAATGTGCTGTGGTGCAGGCGGCGGCTTAATGTGGATGGAAGAGCATGTCGGCAACCGTATTAACGTAGCACGTACAGAGCAAGCGCTAGCAACAAATGCTTCGGTTATTTCTTCTGGGTGTCCATATTGCTTAACGATGTTAGAAGATGGTACGAAGGCAAAAGAAGTGGAAGATACGATTAGTACATTCGATGTTGCGGAATTATTAGAGCGTTCTGTCTTTGGTGAAAAAGTAAAAGCGGTAACAGATAGTGCTGACGAAGTAACAGAAGAGATGCTAGAGGAAGTAGTTGCTTCAGTGGAATCTCAAGAGCGAAATGGGAATATTGAGTTAAGCGCAGAAAAATAATCATTATTGTAGAAATATTTTCTTTATCTGAAAAATATAAATTGCACAATAATTAATTGTTTTGTAGAATAAGATTAAGTAGAAATGGGAGTTACTTCATAACTCCCATTTTTTATCGGGAAGAGTCGAGCGAGCGTTCAGTCAACGCATAGTTGCTTTGATACTTCATCGAGAAACGTAAAACAAAAGGGGTGTTTTACTTGAATAGAGCGGTCATTTTAGCGGGAGCAAGAACGGCATTTGGTAAATTTGGTGGTGCACTTTCAACACTTAGCGCTAGTGATTTAGGTGCGATTGCTATAAAAGGTGCACTTGAAAAGGCGAATCTAGCACCAGATGCAGTGGATGAAGTAATCTTAGGTACGGTTTTACAAGGTGGGCAAGGACAAATTCCATCAAGACAGGCTGCTCTAAAGGCAGATTTGCCAGTGGCAGTGAAAACAGAGACGATTAATAAAGTTTGTGCGTCGGGGATGCGCGCTGTCACTTTAGCAGATCAATTAATTCGTTTAGGGGACGAAGAAGTGATTATCGCTGGTGGAATGGAGTCTATGTCCAGCGCACCGTATTATCTTCAAAATGGTCGAACTGGCCTAAGAATGGGCGATTCAACAATGGTAGATGGAATGCTCTATGATGGTTTAACGTGTGCTTTCAATAAAGCGAGACCACCGATGGGCAGCTATGGCAATAAGGCGGCAACTGAATTTGCATTAAGTCGTCAAGAACAAGATGCTTGGGCTGTGCGCAGTCATAAACGTGCGCTTGCGGCAATCGAACAAGGTTATTTTGCTGAGGAAATTGTTCCTGTGCATATTGCTCAACGCAAAGGGGATGCACTTATAGTAGATACTGACGAAGCGCCAAGACCAAGCACTTCATTGGAAGCGCTTGCGAAGTTAAAACCAGCCTTTGAACAAGATGGTTCCATTACAGCGGGCAATGCCCCGGGCGTTAATGATGGTGCCTGTGCACTCGTTGTGATGAATGAACAACGAGCAATAAGTGAAGGTAGGGAACCGCTTGCAATCATTATTGGGCATGCAGAGCTTGCGATTGAGCCAGCAAATTTCCCGCAAACTCCAGGTCTTGTTATTAATGATCTGCTTAAAAAGACGGGGAAAGCATTAGCTGACATTGATCTTATTGAAGTCAATGAAGCTTTTGCAGCCGTTGCGCTTATTAGTAATCAACTGGCAGACCTTGATGCAGAAAAAGTCAATGTAAATGGTGGTGCTGTTGCTTTAGGTCATCCGATTGGCGCATCTGGTGCACGCATCATTTTAACGCTGGCACATGAGTTAAAGCGTCGTGGCGGTGGAATCGGTATTGCGGCAATCTGCTCCGGTGGAGGGCAAGGTGATGCCATTATGATTGAAGTACCAAAAACAAAGGGGAAATGAATGATGGGAATCCAAAAAGTAATGGTCATTGGTGCTGGGCAGATGGGCTCAGGCATTGCACAAGTTTGTGCGCAAGCAGGCTTTGATGTGTTATTGAATGACATTCAACAAACGTTTTTTGAGCGTGGATTAGGGGTAATCACGAAAAATTTAACGCGTGATGTTGAAAAAGGTCGTAAAACAGAGGATGAAAAAGCAGCGATTTTAGGTCGTATCACCATGTCACTAGATTTAAAGGATGCTAGTGATGTCGATATGATTATCGAAGCAGCTGTTGAAAACATGGAAATAAAGCAATCTATTTTTAAGCAATTAGATAGCATTGCACCAGCCCATGCTATTCTTGCAACAAATACATCATCTCTTCCAATTACAGAAATTGCAGCGGTGACGAAGCGACCAGAGCAAGTGATCGGCATGCATTTTATGAATCCAGTGCCTGTTATGAAGCTTGTTGAGATTATTAGAGGGTTAGCTACAGATGATGAAGTGTACAAAGCAGTTGAAGCAATGACTGTACAGTTAGACAAAAAACCAGTGGAAGTAAATGACTACCCAGGTTTTATTGCAAATCGTATTTTACTACCAATGATTAATGAAGCAATCTATGCATTGTATGAAGGTGTTGGGACGAAAGAGGCCATTGATGATGTAATGAAATTTGGCATGAATCATCCGATGGGACCTTTAACATTAGCAGACTTTATCGGTTTAGATACTTGTTTATCCATTATGGAAATATTACATGAGGGCTTAGGTGACAGTAAGTACAGACCTTGTCCTTTATTACGCAAATATGTAGCTGCTGGCTGGCTTGGTAAAAAATCAGGAAGAGGCTTTTACATTTACGAATAGACCTATGGGGATGGGAACATTCAAATCTATAAGCCTTGACGTGAATCCTCACTTATTGAAGTGAAGGATTTCTGAAGGAAGCAAGTTAAAATGTAATGCTACGTGACAGCATAGAGGGGTGACATTATAGATGCATTTACAATTTACAGATGAGCAGTTAATGATGCGTGATATGGTGCGCAGTTTCTCACAGGAGAAGATTGCACCGTGGGTAGAGCGTATGGAGGCAGGAGAGTTTCCGCGTGAACTTCTGAAACAAATGGGTGAACTAGGCTTAATGGGCATCACAACGCCAGAAGAACTAGGTGGTTCTGCGATGGACTTTACATCGTACATTATCGCGATTAATGAATTATCAAAAGTTAGTGCTGTAATGGGTGTGATTTTATCCGTGCATACTTCAGTAGGGACGAATCCGATTATTTACTTTGGTAATGATGAGCAAAAAAAGCGTTATGTTCCGAAGTTAGCAGCTGGTGAATATTTAGGCGCATTTTGTTTAACAGAACCAAGTGCAGGATCAGATGCAGGCTCTCTGCAATCCAAGGCGGTACGAGATGGCGATCACTATGTGATTAACGGCTCTAAAGTATTTATTACAAACGGAGGCGAAGCGGATGTTTATATCGTTTTTGCCTCAACAAATCAAGCTGAAAAAACACGTGGCATCTCAGCATTTATTGTTGAAAAGGGCACGCCTGGCTTAATTATAGGTAAAGATGAACAGAAAATGGGCTTACATGGTTCACGTACAGTCCAATTAACATTTGATAACTGTCGAATACCAGCTGGCAACCTTCTTGGGGAGGAAGGGGAAGGCTTCAAAATAGCAATGGCTAATTTGGATGTTGGACGCATAGGCATAGCGGCGCAAGCTTTAGGCATCGCTGAAGCGGCACTTGAAGCGGCAACAGGTTATGCCAAAGAGCGTGTGCAATTTGGTAAACCGATTGCAACACAACAAGGAGTAGGCTTTAAGCTTGCCGATATGGCAACGGCTGTGGAAGCGGCAAAACTACTTGTGTATCGTGCAGCGGACTTACGTGCGAAAGGCTTACCGTGTGGAGCAGAAGCGTCAATGGCGAAGCTCTTTGCGTCACGCACAGCCGTACAAACAGCGATTGAAGCTGTGCAAATTTTTGGTGGCTACGGCTACACGGAAGATTATCCAGTAGAACGTTATTTCCGTGATGCCAAAGTGACTGAAATTTATGAAGGTACAAGTGAAATTCAAAAACTAGTCATTAGCAAACATTTATTTTGAATCAATTTAGTAGAGTGCCAACATCATAGTTTAATGCATAAGCAATGTATATGGAATCTAATGAAAGCTAAAAGAAATTCATTAATATTAAAGGGGAAATGAACAATGAACTTTCAATTAACAGAGGAACATGAACAATTACGTGAAATGATTCGCGACTTTGCATTGAACGAAGTAGCACCAACAGCAGCGGAACGCGATGAAAATGAAGAATTTGACCGCGCGATTTTCGACAAAATGGCTGAGTTAGGTTTAACGGGGATTCCTTGGCCGGAAGAATACGGTGGTGCAGGTTTTGACTATCTTGCCTACGTAATTGCTGTTGAAGAATTATCACGTGTCTGTGCTTCTACAGGGGTAACATTATCAGCCCACACGTCCCTTGCTGGTTGGCCGCTATATAAATATGGCAATGAAGAACAAAAACAAAAATATCTTCGACCAATGGCAGAAGGCAAACATATCGGTGCTTATGGCTTAACGGAGCCGGGTTCTGGTTCGGATGCTGGCGGTATGAAAACGTATGCGAAACGTGATGGCGATGATTATATTTTAAACGGTTCTAAGATCTTTATTACAAATGGTGGTGTAGCAGATACGTATATCGTATTTGCAGTAACAGATCCAGAAGCGAAAAACGGTACTTCTGCTTTTATCGTTGAAGCGGGCTTTGAAGGCTTCTCAGTTGGGAAAAAAGAGAAAAAACTAGGGATTCGTTCCTCACCAACTACAGAAATCATTTTCGAAAACTGCCGTGTACCAAAAGAAAACCTTCTTGGGGCTGAAGGCGAAGGTTTTAAAATTGCAATGACGACACTTGATGGTGGGCGTAATGGTATTGCAGCACAAGCGGTGGGGATTGCGCAAGGAGCATTAGATGCGGCGGTTGACTATGCAAAAGAGCGTGTACAATTCGGTAAGCCAATTACAGCTAACCAAGGTGTATCCTTTAAATTAGCGGATATGGCAACACAAATTGAAGCATCTCGTCTGCTTACATACCAAGCGGCTTGGTTAGAGACAAACAGCCTTCCTTACGGCAAGGCATCAGCAATGGCCAAGTTAATGGCTGGTGATACAGCAATGAGCGTCACAACGGAAGCGGTGCAAGTCTTTGGTGGTTATGGTTACACGAAAGATTATCCTGTAGAACGCTATATGCGTGATGCAAAAATTACGCAAATTTACGAAGGTACACAAGAGATTCAACGTCTTGTTATCTCGCGTATGTTGACGAAATAATTTATGGCAGAAAAAAATAAAAAGCCCCAAGTCCAGTCAACCGTGAAAGACGAAAATCTCATTGCCATCCGCCGAGAACAAATGATTCAAGGTGCTATAAAACTATTTAAAGAAAAAGGTTTCCATCGCGCTACTACAAGAGAGATTGCCAAAGCAGCAGGTTTTAGTATCGGTACATTATATGAATATATTCGGACAAAAGAAGATGTACTATACCTCGTTTGTGATAGCATCTACCACCATGCGATGGAGCGCCTATCAAGCTATGAGATAAAAGCAGGTACAATAGAAGAATTAAAAGAAATGATTCGTGAGTATTTTTTACAAATTGATAGCATGGTTGATGAATTAACAATTATGTATCAGGAAACGAAATCATTATCCAAAGAAGCACAACGTTATGTTTTTGCGAAAGAATTTGAAATGGTTGCCACTTTTGAAAGACTGTTGCAACGCTGTGTGCAGTCAGGAGAGCTAACGATGACTGAACAGCAAATTCATATGGCAGCGAATAATTTAGTTGTTCAAGGACAAAGCTGGGCGTTCCGTAAATGGGCGCTGCATCGTCAACATACGCTCGATGAGTATATTGACATGCAAACTACATTGTTCATTTCAGGCATTAAGGGGTTTTAATAAGTTCCAAAGGGGTTCGTCGGTAATTGCATAGTGCGACATTGCAATTACCGGCTTTTTTCATGATTTAGTATGTTGTGTCAATTCAATCTAAACATCTATGAAAAGATTTACTAAGGGGAGAAAGTAGGGGTTTCATATGTCAAAGGTAGAAGTGTATCGTCCAAAAAATCACGTACGTTTTGTTACAGCATCAAGTCTTTTTGATGGACATGATGCTTCGGTCAATATTATGCGACGTATTTTGCAATCGAGCGGTGTAGAAGTAATCCATCTAGGCCATAATCGCTCAGTTGAAGAAGTCGTGAATGCTGCGATTCAAGAAGATGCGCAAGGTATTGCTGTATCTTCTTATCAAGGCGGCCATATGGAATACTTTAAATATATGTATGATCTGTTGCGTGAAAAAGGGGCACCGCATATTAAAATATACGGCGGTGGCGGTGGTGTTATATTGCCACGCGAAATTAAGGAATTACATGCTTACGGCATTGCAGGTATTTTCTCACCAGAGGATGGTCGAGTTCTAGGGCTGCAAGGAATGATTAATGAGCAAATTAAAGGTACGGATTTTCCGACTGCAACGGGTGATTATTTAGAAAAGCTTGATGCTTTAACGACTGACACACCCGAACTAGTAGCGAATTTAATTACGGCAGCGGAATCGAATGAGGATGAAGCAACGAAAAAAATGTTAGAAGAAGCACGTAAACGCTCAAAAGGAACACCGATTTTAGGTATTACAGGTACGGGTGGTGCTGGTAAATCTTCTTTAACAGATGAACTTATTCGTCGTTTCTTAAAAGAATTTCCGGAAAAACGTGTCGCGATTTTATCAGTCGATCCAACAAAGCAAAAAACGGGTGGCGCTTTACTTGGGGATCGTATTCGGATGAATGCTATTTTCAATAATCGTGTTTATATGCGAAGTTTGGCGACGCGTGGTTCTCGTACAGAGCTTTCTTCTTCTATTGGCGATGTATTAGATGTCGTACGTGTAGCGGGCTATGATTTAATCATTGTGGAAACGAGCGGAATTGGTCAAGGAGATGCAGAAATTACAAATTACACGGATCTTTCCATGTATGTAATGACGAGCGAGTTTGGTGCACCAACACAGCTTGAGAAAATCGATATGATTGATTTTGCAGATGTCATTGCGATCAATAAATTCGAACGCAAAGGCTCAGAAGATGCGCTGCGCCAAGTGCAAAAGCAATATCAACGTTCACGCGAACTGTGGGATGAAGCAATCGATAATATGCCTGTTTACGGTACGATTGCTAGTCAATTTAATGATAAAGGAACGAATGCTTTATTTGCTGCATTAGTTCATCTTATTAATAAAAGAACAGGCAGCGATTGGGAAACAGGCTATGAGCAATTTGCTAAAACGCAAAAACAGGATGTTATTATCCCGAATGACCGCCGTTATTATTTACGAGAAATTACAGATACAGTGCGTGGCTATCATAAAAAAACAGAGCAGCAAGTGGCATTTGCACGCCGTCTATTCCAATTAGAAGGTGCTATCGCCGCAGTGCAGGAAAAGGCACCAGATGATGCCCTTGTCGCATCACTTACTTCTTTAGCGGAAGGTGTTCGTGATGAATTAACTGCAGAGTCTAAGCGTATTTTAGATAATTGGCAAGCTTTGAAAGAAGCATATGCTGGTGAGGAATTTGTCACGAAGGTTCGTGATAAGGAAATTCGGACAATTTTAACAACGACAAGTCTTTCCGGGACAAAAATACCGAAAGTTGTTCTGCCGAAGTTTGTAGACTATGGAGAAATTTTACGTTGGGTTTATCGTGAAAATGTACCGGGTGAATTCCCGTATACTGCAGGTGTATTCCAGTTCAAGCGTGAAGGGGAAGATCCGAAACGACAATTTGCTGGCGAAGGTACGCCAGAGCGTACAAATAAACGTTTCCACTATTTATCGAAAGATGATGATGCCAAACGCTTATCAACGGCGTTTGACTCGGTAACGCTTTACGGAGAGGATCCAGATTACCGTCCAGATATTTACGGTAAAGTTGGCGAATCTGGAGTTTCGATTTGTACGCTTGAAGATATGAAGAAGCTTTATGCAGGCTTTGACCTTTGTGCACCTTCGACATCTGTTTCGATGACTATTAATGGGCCTGCGCCAATTATTTTGGCGATGTTTATGAATACGGCGATTGATCAGCAAGTAAGGTTGCGTGAAACAGAGCTTGGTAGACCTTTGACAGTTGAAGAATTTACAGAAACGCGCGCAAAAACATTGCAAGTTGTGCGTGGTACTGTGCAAGCTGATATTTTAAAAGAAGACCAAGGGCAAAATACATGCATTTTCTCAACGGAATTTGCACTAAGAATGATGGGCGATATTCAGCAATACTTTATTGATAAAAAAGTGCGTAACTACTATTCTGTCTCTATTTCGGGCTATCATATTGCCGAAGCTGGAGCGAACCCAATTTCCCAACTAGCGTTTACACTCGCAAATGGCTTTACGTATGTTGAATACTATTTAAGCCGTGGCATGAATATTGACGATTTTGCACCAAATCTTTCATTCTTCTTCTCTAATGGCTTAGATCCTGAATATACAGTGATAGGACGTGTTGCACGTCGCATATGGGCGGTTGTGATGCGCGATAAATACGGTGCAAATGAACGAGCACAAAAGCTTAAATATCATATCCAAACTTCAGGACGTAGCTTGCATGCACAAGAAATTGACTTTAATGATATTCGTACAACATTACAGGCACTAATGGCATTACAGGATAATTGTAATTCATTGCATACAAATGCATATGATGAAGCGATTACTACGCCAACAGAGGAATCTGTACGCCGAGCAATGGCGATTCAAATGATTATTACGAAAGAGCATGGTTTAGCGAAAAACGAAAATCCGTTACAAGGTGCCTTTATCGTAGAGGAGTTAACGGATTTAGTGGAGGAAGCTGTACTAGAAGAGTTTGATCGTATTAATGACCGTGGTGGTGTACTAGGCGCGATGGAAACACAATATCAACGCGGTAAAATTCAAGAAGAATCGATGCACTATGAAATGTTAAAGCATTCAGGTGAATTACCGATTATTGGCGTTAACACATATTTAAATCCGAATCCACCAACAGATGATGCTATCGACAATATGGAAATTGCCCGTGCATCGTCAGAAGAAAAAGAAACGCAAATTCGCAATCTGCAATTGTTCTGGCAACAGCATGAAGGCGAAACAGAAGCAGCAATAGCCCGCTTACAACATGTAGCGGTCAACAATGGTAATATTTTCGAAGAGTTAATGGAAACTGTAAAAGTAGCGAGTCTAGGACAAATTACAAAGGCTTTATATGAGGTCGGTGGACAGTTCCGTCGCAATATGTAAAACAAATAGATAACTAATTTGCTAATTGTGGAACGTTTCTGCTAGTTAATCCGAAATGCTGCTGTATTTTAAAGTGTCTAGTCTTACGATTAGGCACTTCTTTTCATTTTCGTTATAATAGAAATGTCAAAAAGAGGGGGCGCAGTAGAGGATGAAATCTATAATTCACTACATTATTGTTTTAGCTTTAGTATTGGGAGTCATTTTCCTGTATAATAAGCAAATTGGCGCTATTCCTTTACTTTTATTATCGATATATTTGTTTTTTCTAGGGATAAAAAAAATGTGTAATATAAAAAACAGTAATTGAAGCTAGCAAAGAGACTAAAACATTGTATATAATGGGTATTATGCTTATGGTATGGAAAGTTACTTTTGTGCGGTCTTTTTTAGCTGCGCTCCGAAAATAAAGCACTATTTAATTTTAAAACGTCCATTGTGATGAGAGGAAGGAAGTGCACGAATTGAATTTTCGTGAAATGACAAAGGAACAATTAGCGGAAGAATCGTTAATTAACTTAGCTTATGCAATTTTAACAGAAAAACGTGCTTCAGTGTCATTTAATGACCTGCTTACAATTATTAAAGAGCTAGTAGGCTACAGTGATGAAGAAATTAAATCACGCCTACTACAATTTTACACAGACATGAACATTGATGGACGTTTCTTATTCAATCAAGAAACTGGTTGGGGCTTACGTGAATGGTTTAAAGTTGAGCAAATCGAAGAAGAAACAGCTCCTTCTGTGAAAACACATAAGAAGAAATCTAAGTCTACTCTTGATGATGAAGATGATTTAGACGAAGATTTAGAAGAAGAAGATATTGACTTCGATGAAGATTATGAAGAATTTGTTGAAGAAGATGTCGAAGAAGAAGAAGATAAAGAAGATATTGACTTTGACGAAGAGGATATAGAAGATATCGAGGAAGAAATTGATGAAGATTTCATCGAAGAAGACGAAGAGTTTGAAGAAGACGAAGAGGAAGAAGTGTAATACAAGCACACTTTCCATTTTCTTATTTTAGTACTTGTAGTAAAAATTCTTGACTTCTTTCACGGTTCCGTTTAATCTTTTACTTGGGCTCCTTAAAAAAAGGAGAAAGACCGTGTATATAATACGCTCCCCCTGCAAACCTATGCAGGAGGGGCGTTTTTTTGTTTTTAACTTGGGGCATAATCAAGTTAAAAGCCCTGGTGGATGGCACAGATTTTATATGGAGTTTTCAATTATGCTCAATAATTTCTGAACGCATTACGCCAAGGCAAAATGGATCAATTATCAGTCAAGCTCTCCCATGCTAAACATAATGATAGGCACGTAAATGGCAACGCATCATTATGGATATTAATCGGTGACTGAGTATATGTTAAGAGCTTCGAGTGCAGGGTGTAGATGGATACCTCACGACGAAGAACAATTAGAAAAGTAAAAAAGAGATAGAAACGATTACAGCTTCGAATCGGCTCCATTTTATGTAGCCATTCTCGGCTTTTCTTATTTTAGGGATAGGAAATTATCCCTGTTTCTTATTTAGTCCACCCATTTGTGTTACGACTTTACATTCCCTTCCTGCAATTAGGCGAATCGTTAAGCGTGAGCACAGAATGAATGGACGCAATATACTTTTTTTACTATCAAGATTTACAACAACATAAGGAGGAATTTTTCATGACAAAGTATATTTTTGTAACAGGTGGGGTTGTATCATCACTTGGAAAAGGGATCGTCGCAGCATCTCTAGGACGTTTATTAAAAAACCGTGGGTTAGAAGTAACGATTCAAAAATTTGACCCGTATATCAATATTGACCCAGGTACAATGAGTCCTTATCAACATGGTGAGGTATTCGTAACAGACGATGGCGCTGAGGCTGACTTAGACTTAGGACACTATGAGCGCTTCATCGACATTAACCTAGGCAAACATTCAACTGTGACATCTGGTCGCGTTTATCAATCTGTATTACAAAAAGAACGTCGTGGTGACTATAACGGTGGAACAGTTCAAGTAATTCCTCATATTACAAATGAAATTAAAGAGCGTATCCAACGTGCAGGACGTGAAACAAATGCAGATGTTGTTATTACAGAGGTTGGAGGAACTGTAGGTGATATCGAGTCACTTCCATTCCTAGAAGCAATTCGTCAAATGAAAACGAATTTAGGACATAACAATGTTATGTATGTTCACTGCACACTGATTCCTTACATTAAAGCTGCTGGTGAGTTAAAAACAAAACCAACTCAGCATTCTGTGAAAGAATTACGTTCTTTAGGGATTCAACCAAATATTATCGTTGTGCGTACAGAACAAGAAGTACCACAAGAAATGAAGGAAAAACTAGCATTATTCTGTGACGTTCAACCTCACGAAATTATTGAATCTCGTGATGCAGAACATTTATATGAAGTACCATTAAATCTTCATGCACAAGACATCGATGATATCGTGCTTGATCATTTCGGTATTGAAGCACCAGAGGCAGATATGGAAGAATGGCGCGAACTAGTTGCAAAAGTGAAGAGCCTACCAAATAAACGTAGAGTAGCATTAGTTGGTAAGTATGTTGAACTACAAGATGCTTACATTTCAGTTGTAGAGGCGTTAAAACATGCAGGTTATGCATTTAACTCTGATATCGACATTGATTGGATTAACGCTGAACATGTAGATGCTGATAATGTTGTATCGTTATTAAAAGGTGCGGATGCAATTTTAGTACCAGGTGGCTTCGGCGATCGTGGCGTAGAGGGTAAAATTTTAGCAACGCAATATGCGCGTGAAAATAACGTACCGTTTTTAGGTATTTGCTTAGGTATGCAACTAGCAACAATCGAATTTGCTCGTAACGTACTTGGCTTAGATGGCGCACATTCTACAGAACTTGATGCAGAAACACAATACCCTATTATTGATTTCCTACCAGATCAAAACGATAGCGTAGACATCGGGGGTACATTGCGTTTAGGTTTATACCCATGTAAGTTAAAAGATGGTTCAAAAGCAAAAGATGCTTACGGCCAAGAGCTTGTGTACGAACGTCACCGTCATCGCTATGAGTTTAATAACGAATACCGTGAAGCAATGGAAGCAGCGGGTCTTGTATTCTCAGGTACAAGCCCAGACGGAAAATTAGTGGAAATTATTGAGCTACCAGAAAACAACTTCTTCGTAGCTTGCCAATTCCACCCAGAATTCGTGTCACGTCCAAACCGTCCACAATCATTATTCCGTGATTTCATCGGCGCAACATTTAAATAAAATGATAAAAAGGATGTCTCGTTTAAACGAGGCATCCTTTTAATATAGTAAAAAACCCTAATTCCGCTGGCGAAGGGTAAAATTCCGCGAAAGTAAGCCTTTATTCCGCGGAAAGAGAGTGGAATTCCGCGAAAGTAAGCCTTTATTCCGCGGAAGGAGAGTGGGATTCCGCGAAAGTAAGCCTTTATTCCGCGGAAGGAGAGTGGAATTCCGCGAAAGTAAGCCTTTATTCCGCGGAAGGAGAGTGGAATTCCGCGAAAGTAAGCCTTTATTCCACGGAAGGAGTGTGGAATTCCGCGAAAGTAAGCCTTTATTCCGCGGAAGGAGAGTGGAATTCCGCGAAAGTAAGCCTTTATTCCGCGGAAGGAG